>ERZ780137.47-NODE-47-length-133658-cov-29.646161_pt1 | contig 133658 bp, 114 predicted proteins | sample MGYA00511020_ERZ780137 | MGnify/ENA primary metagenome ERZ780137 (study PRJEB29588, sample SAMEA2157917) | human gut metagenome | biome: human gut; feature: human-associated habitat; material: faeces | place: Denmark | collected 2008/2010 ... | reverse complement strand
TTCACACAAAGATAGGATTTTATCGGATATACCCCTCAGGATTTTACGTTGACCCAACAACAATATCCATCCACCTACCAAAATGTAGACGGATGGATATTGTCTTACTTTTATTCTCAATCTCTGCTCAAAATAAAAGCAAAGACGTCTTTTATTTAATTTTAACAGACGAAGCTTCCTATTTTTTCTGCATTAATCCTTTAAATGCCGTAGGATAAGGAGTTTCAAACTCCATCAACTCTCTGGTTACCGGATGATAGAAGCATAACTTGAAGGCATGTAACGCCAATCGTCCTAAAGGATCACACTCACTGCCATAACGCCGGTCACCAATAACAGGATGACCTAAATCCGACATATGCACACGAATCTGATTCTTACGTCCTGTTTCCAAATCCAACTCCACCAAAGAATATCCATTGGCTCGCTTTATTGTTTTATAATGAGTAACCGCAAACTTACCTTCCCCATCATCCACAGGACTGGAACTAACATACAATTTCCGGTCGGTCAACCAAGACTCTACTGTACCGTAATCCTTCTCCATATCACCAGAAACGATGGACACATAACGACGGTCCGTCACAATATCATGCCAATTATCACGTAAAGTATTCTGGGTTTTTTCATCCTTGGCATACATCATCAATCCCGAAGTTTCACGGTCCAGACGATGTACTACAAATACGCGGTTGAAACGATGTGAGCGCTTTACATACTCATTCAAAATATGTTGTGCAGTACGTTCCTTCTGACGTTCTGTGCTGACAGAAAGCAACCCTTCCTTCTTTTCCACCACCAAGATATAAGCATCCTCGTATACCAGTTTCAGCATCGGATGTTTAAACTCACGGTTATTCTTCGCCTTAGACATCTGCACTTTCATACCTGGTTTCAACGCGAAGTTATATTGAGTAGTAATCACATTATCTACCAAAATCACACGGTTGGCAAGCAACGCCTTTACCTTGCTACGACTGATTCCCGCCATTTTCCGCATCAGGAAATCCATCAGCTCAGCGGACTCCGTCACATTATATATAGTATATCGGGCAACGCTTTTCGCCTTTGGTCTGCCGGAATCATTTTTTTTACCTCTTGACATAATTCTATTTACTGTTTAAACAATTTATAATTGAGCCATTCGGATTATCCTCTTTTTTCCAGCAACACTACATTTTCCACATGATGTGTATGGGGGAACATATCTACGGGTTGCACGGCCATCACCTTGTATTTGGCATCTAACAAAGACAAATCACGTGCCTGAGTGGCTGGATTACAGCTAACATACACAATCCGCTGAGGCTCAGCAAAAAGGATTGTATTAATCACATCATCGTGCATTCCGGCACGGGGAGGATCAGTGATGATAACATCAGGACGACCATGTTGACTGATGAACTCTTGAGTCAGGATATCCTTCATGTCACCGGCATAAAATAAGGTATTGTCAATGCCATTGATTGCCGAATTCACTTTGGCATCTTCTATCGCTTCAGGCACATATTCGATACCAATCACTTTCTTTGCCTGACGTGAAACGAAGTTGGCTATGGTTCCAGTCCCCGTATAAAGATCATACACCAACTCATTACCAGTCAATCCGGCAAAATTACGGGCCACCTTATAAAGATTATACGCCTGTCCGGAATTAGTTTGATAAAATGATTTCGCTCCTATCTTGAATCGCAAGCCTTCCATTTCCTCAAAAATATGGTTATTCCCTTTAAACACCATCACATCCAGATCGTTAATGGTATCATTACACTTATTATTGACTACATATAACAAGGAAGTGATTTGCGGAAAACGTTCTGCAACAAAAGTCAGTAACCGCTTCATTAAATCCAATTCACCCTCTTCTACAATCTTGCATTGCAGCAACACCATAAGCTCACCCGTACTTGAGGTACGAATCATCAAGTTGCGAAGCATTCCTTCTTGAGAACGCAGATTAAAGAAAGAATAATTGTGTTCGTATGCATAGTCACGAATCGCATTGCGTATCTGGTTGCTGATATCATCCTGTAACCAGCACTTGTCTATAGCCAGCACCTTGTCAAATGCACCGGGAATGTGGAAACCTACGGCATTCATCTGATCGTACTTCACATCTTCCTTTACCTCTTCCTCTGTCAGCCAACGTTTGTTAGAAAACGTAAATTCCAATTTGTTGCGATAAAATTCCGTTTTTTCCGACCCCATGATAGGTGAAATTTCCGGCAATTCAATCTTGCCGATACGGGTCAGGTTATCCGTCACCTGCTTTTGCTTATACTTTATTTGTTCTGTGTATGGCAGACACTGCCACTTACAACCACCACATACACCATAATGCTGACAGAAGGGTACTGCACGCACAGGAGAATACTCATGGAATTTCACTGCCACAGCTTCTGCATAATGATTTTTCTTACGTTTTACCTGCAAGTCTACCACATCACCGGGTACTACATAAGGCACAAACACTACCAAGTCATTCACTTTCGCCAAAGCTTTTCCTTCGGCAGCTACATCTGTTATCGTTACCTTCTCTAATAATGGAAGTTCTTTCTTCTTTCTAGCCACTTTTCCGAATAAGTTAATTTGGGGACAAATTTAAGCATTTTCCCCGAATATACCCCCATAAATCGAAAGATATTAAAATTGTAAAGTAGAAATTACAATTTCTGCTAATTTTTTTCAGTAAATAGTTTGGAGATAAATAAAATATGTATAGTTTTGCGATTACATTTTTTGAGCGAGTTAACTTTAAATACATTATTATGGATAAAAAAAGAGTTTACACCTTTGGTAATGGACAAGCTGAAGGAAAAGCAGATATGAGAAATCTGCTTGGTGGAAAAGGCGCTAACCTGGCTGAAATGAATCTAATCGGTGTTCCCGTACCTCCGGGATTTACAATCACCACAGAAGTTTGTAGCGAATATTATGAGTTAGGTAGAGATAAAGTAGTAGAACTGCTGAAAGCGGATGTTGAGAAAGCCATCGCCAACATTGAAAGTCTGATGAACTCTAAATTCGGTGATATAGAAAATCCGTTATTGGTTTCCGTACGTTCAGGTGCTCGTGCTTCCATGCCTGGAATGATGGATACAATCCTTAATTTAGGTTTAAATGACGAAGTGGTGGAAGGCTTGAGCCGCAAGACCGGACGTCCTCGTTTCGCATGGGATTCTTACCGTCGTTTCGTACAAATGTATGGTGACGTAGTATTGGGTATGAAGCCGGTAAATAAGGAAGACATCGACCCTTTCGAGGAAATCATCGAAAAAGTAAAGGAAGAAAAAGGTGTGAAGCTAGACAACGAATTAGAAGTGGAAGACCTTAAAGAACTGGTTAAACGCTTTAAAGTCGCTGTAAAAGAACAAACCGGACAAGATTTTCCGACCTGTGCATACGAGCAACTTTGGGGTGCCATCTGTGCTGTATTCCGTAGTTGGATGAACGAACGCGCCATTCTTTACCGCAAGATGGAAGGTATTCCTGCCGAATGGGGTACTGCTGTAAGTGTACAAGCCATGGTATTCGGTAACATGGGTGACACTTCAGCTACCGGTGTTTGCTTCTCTCGTGACGCTGGTAACGGTGAGGATTTGTTTAATGGCGAATATTTGATCAACGCACAAGGTGAAGATGTTGTAGCCGGTATCCGTACCCCGCAACAAATCACAAAAATCGGTTCTCAGCGTTGGGCAGAACGTGCCGGTATTTCTGAAGAAGAACGCATAGCCAAATATCCCTCTATGGAAGAAGCCATGCCGGAAATCTACAAAGAACTGGATGCCCTGCAGACCAAATTGGAAAACCACTATCGCGATATGCAGGATATGGAATTTACTGTACAGGAAGGGAAATTATGGTTTTTGCAGACTCGCAACGGTAAACGTACCGGAGCAGCTATGGTAAAAATCGCCATGGACTTGTTGCGTCAGGGAATGATTGATGAAAAAACAGCGTTGGAGCGTTGCGAACCTAATAAATTAGACGAACTTCTCCACCCTGTGTTCGATAAGAAAGCTTTGAAAGAAGCAAAAGTTTTGACTCGTGGTTTGCCCGCTTCTCCGGGTGCTGCTACCGGTCAGATTGTGTTCTTCGCCGATGATGCAGCTAAATGGGCCGCCGATGGTAAGAAAGTAGTAATGGTACGTATAGAGACTTCTCCGGAAGACTTGGCAGGTATGGCTGTCGCCGAAGGCATCCTGACCGCACGTGGCGGCATGACTTCTCACGCTGCAGTTGTGGCCCGTGGTATGGGTAAATGCTGCGTATCCGGTGCTGGTGCTATCAATGTGGATTATAAGACACGTACCGTAGAAATTGAAGGTATTACATTAAAAGAAGGTGATTTCATCTCTCTGAACGGTACTACCGGTGAAGTATATAAAGGTAAAGTGGAAACCAAAGCAGCCGAAGTTTCAGGCGATTTCGCCGCATTGATGGATCTTTGCAACAAATACACCAAGCTGAATGTCCGCACCAACGCTGATACTCCGCATGATGCGGAAGTAGCTCGCGCCTTTGGTGCTTCAGGTATCGGTCTTTGCCGTACAGAACACATGTTCTTTGATGCTGAAAAGATTGTCGCTATGCGTGAAATGATCCTATCACCGGATGTAGAAGGACGCAGAAAAGCTCTAGCCAAATTGCTTCCTTATCAGAAAGCCGACTTCAAAGGCATCTTTAAGGCTATGGATGGATGTCCGGTTAATGTTCGTCTGCTCGATCCTCCTTTGCATGAGTTCGTTCCCCACGATGCAAAAGGTCAGGAAGAAATGGCTAAAGCAATGGGCGTAACTGTACAGGAAATCAAAAAACGTGTGGAAAGTCTGTGTGAACACAATCCGATGTTAGGCCACCGCGGCTGTCGTTTGGGTAACACCTATCCCGAAATCACAGAGATGCAGACTCAAGCGATTCTAGGTGCTGCAATTGAACTGAAGAAAGAAGGATATGATCCGCATCCCGAAATTATGGTTCCCTTGACCGGTATCCTGTATGAATTCGAAGCTCAGGAAAAGGTAATCCGTGATGCAGCAGCAGCATTATTTGAAAAAGAAGGTATGGAAATTCCGTTCAAGGTAGGTACCATGATTGAAATTCCGCGTGCTGCATTGACAGCCAACCGCATTGCCAGCCGTGCAGAATACTTCTCATTCGGTACCAATGACTTGACTCAGATGACCTTCGGTTATTCCCGTGACGATATCGCTTCATTCTTGCCGGTATATCTGGAAAAGAAGATTCTGAAAGTAGACCCGTTCCAAGTACTCGACCAAAATGGTGTAGGTCAGCTGATTGAAATGGCTGTAGATAAAGGTCGTTCAGTTCGTCCTGATTTGAAATGCGGTATCTGCGGTGAACATGGTGGTGAACCTTCATCAGTGAAATTCTGTCACAAAGTTGGTTTGAATTATGTATCTTGTTCTCCATTCCGCGTACCTATCGCTAGACTTGCTGCTGCCCAGGCTGCAATAGAGGAATAATTCCCGAAATAATTGAATCTTAATAACAGGCTGTAACTCACTGCTTTTGCGGTAGTTACAGCCTGTCTTGCGCTTGGGCAGTTCGTACACTTGACCGCAAAAAATGAGCCGAATGCACGTATTTGCTTACTCTATGCTTACACCAAAATACCCGTTGCTTACACCTGCTTACACCAACTAAAAAAGGCTATGGCAGCTATAAAAATTAAAGGCTTATGACTACACTAAAAGCAATGGTACGGAAGCCAAGAACTGATGGCTTGTACTCTGTGTACATTAGAGTCGTACACAATCGGAAACCGGGTTATATCAAAACCCCGAAAATTGTTGATGCACATCACATCTCTAACGATGGTGAACCAACAGACCCCGTCGTTAATGAATATTGTGCAATGCTCATCCGGAAATACAGTGACCGGCTAAACAGAACAAACACTTCACTTTGGAGTGTAAAAGAAGTCATAGACTATTTGCTTGAGACAGATGAAGAAATCTGTTTCAGTGATTATGCAAAATTACACATTAAGCAAATGCTTGTCGAGAACCGTGAACGGACTGCCAAAAATTACAAACTTGCTGTAGCTCATCTTGAACGTTATATAGGAACAACACAAATAATGTTTAGTCAGTTAACAGCTAATGTGTTGAAAAAATGGATAGAAAGTCTATCCAATACAAATCGAGCTAAAGAAATGTATCCCACATGTATCAGGCAGATATTTAAAGCTGCCATCACAGATTTAAACGATGATGAAAAAGGGATTGAAAAAATAAAATTCAATCCTTGGTTAAAAATCACCATCCCAAAATCTGACAGTACGGTTCAAAGAGCCATCAGTGCAGAGGCATGTAGGGAATTCTTCAATCGCCCCCTACCGGAAACCAAAATGATTTCCTCTCTTCCGGAACTGGGCAGAGACGTAGCACTCCTATCCTTGTGTCTGGGCGGAATAAACACCGTAGATATATTTGAACTTAAAAAAGAAAACTATAAGGATGGTATTATCGGATATAAAAGAGCTAAGACAAAACACAGCCGGAAAGATGAAGCCTATATTGAAATGCGTGTGGAACCGTTCATTCAGGCCACATTTGACAAGTACCTTTCAGACGAGGATGACGAATATCTTTTCAAGTTCCATAAGCGTTACAGCAATCCGGACAGTTTCAATGCCAATGTAAACATTGGTATCAGAAAGATATGTGCCGATATGGGAATGAAGAAGGAGGATTACTACTGTTATTATACTTTTCGTCATACATGGGCTACAATTGCCCAAAATGACTGTGATGCCAATCTGTATGAAGTTGCTTTCGGCATGAACCATAGTCATGGACTGAATATAACAAGAGGCTATGTCAAGATAGACTTCACTCCTGCCTGGGAACTAAATGCCAAAGTGATTGACTTCATTTTCTTCAGCAGCAAGAAGAGCAAGCAAGGTAAGGCACGTGACTTCGAGACACCGGCGGACAAGATGTTCCGCATCACAAAAAAGATGATGATCTATGGCCGTGCATATTTCAAAGGTGACGTTATCGGTGAAATAACAGACATTGGTTTCAGTAATGTAGATCAGGTTATCGACAGACTGGTTGAACAGTTACCCAAGGATATACCTATAGGATGTATGGTTCAGTTCCGTCTTATGAACTGTGATTCCAAGAAGGAAGTTGTGTATGAAAGAAGCAAGGGAAAAGGATTCATGTAATCGGAAAACTTAAACAAGCCATTAACACAAAGGGAGGTTCTACTTATCTTTATCAGAACCGTACCATTTCTCATATTGGTGCGGTTCTTTCTATTTGTCCGGTTGATTCCAGGGCATAATTTCACGGCCTATAATTATAGCAAAGACAAGTACGATGAGCTTCCATATAATTATAAAGGTTTTCTTAACCAGCCATACAGCCAGACGTATGGCAATCCTCAAAAGCCAGAATACCAGTTTCAGGAGCAGTATACCGATAATAAGTACCGGCAGCAGGTATATAATCAACAACAATTCAAACATAATGTGTAATATTTAGTGAATATAAGTCCTTATTAATTATATAAATATACTAAAAATCAATGAGATACAGAAATTTACACAACACTATTTTCTTATTGTTCGAGTAGATTTTTACTGATTATCAGTGTTATATCACCATGATAGCGAGGTTTCTCCAGACTCTGATTACAGGGTTATTCTACCTGAATGTTTCTGCAATATAGTTCAGATAAAATAAGATTTCCCGATAGCCATTTCATTAGCTGAATCAGCTACATGTTATTTTTTCCCTTTTATTGGGATTCCAATAACTTAGATAAGCAGGTAACTTTTACCATGCTATCATGGTATCGGGACTACATATTATATTGGATATAGGTTTTATGAGAACAATAGTCATCTATCCCATATAACTATATCTTATGCGTTTTTGAAACTTTGGTTTATCCAACCATATATATCGAAACATTATTTTCTGATTACTGAAATTCGTATTGTTCTAAATTTGAATAATGCTTATAGCATCTATTTCAGAACACATGAAAATTGGTTTGATAAGTTTTAGGACTCTATACAACAATATTCCGCTATATGGATATTCCAAGACAACCAGATGCTACAGCATATGGTCAACAGGAATATGCCTCCAAAGAATTGTGTTGTTGATTTCGGTTTGCAACGGCTTTCTCCGGTAAATTTGGGTGTAATAATCATTCTCGGAAGGCATCGTTCTGCCGTGCAGAGTTTTCCAAGCAAGTTGTACTTTTGTGGCCACAAAACTCCGTTTCGTACTCACAAAAGTAACTTGCCGAATGCTGGTGCATCGGAGCGGCTGGCCGCTGCTTCGCATGGCGAAAAATGGTCCGGGAAACCTAACCACCAATGTATCCAAGTATGAAGAATCAGAGAACCAAGTACATTAAGGTCAGAATGACACCGGAGGAAGTACAACAGTTTAAGGAGAAATCTGCCTCCTATTCATCCGTGAGTCACTATATACGTTCAGCATTGGCAGAGTATTCAAATATCGGAACCAAAAAGCAGCTCGAACTGATGAATGATCTCGGTCTGTTTTACCGCAAATATCAGAATGAACTTTCCTGGGCTGGAGGAAACCTTAATCAGTCGGTTAAACGTGCCAATGAACTTGCAGTAGCAGGGTTACTCGCACCCGGCTATATTCAGGAGGTTCTGTTACCTATTATCCTCGAAACTCAGGAAACATTGAACCGAATAAAGAAAGACCTTGATTCTCTGACACAGAAAGCTGTCAGAATCTGAGTTATTAGTTACACGGTATTCAATCATTTCAGATATTATTATTGTGTAACCGTAGATTCATGAGCTTGAAGTATTTCGGTTACTCAGTCACTTAAACCTTGATAAATAAAGATTCAATATGATAACAACCATATTACCGGGAAGCACTAACTTCCATGCTGTCGGTTACAATGAACATAAAGTATCGAAAGGTGTTGCACGGCTTATCGAGATTCAGAATTTCGGTTCACTCGGAACATTTCACAAACCTACCCCGAGTGAGCTGGTCGGTTATCTCCAGAAGTACAGTTCACAGAACAGCAGAATCAGAAAACCACAGTTTCACATGGCCATATCATGTAAGGGACATGAAATGTCGGAAGAAGAGTTGCTGGATTTTGCACACCAGTATCTCAAGGAAATGGGATACGGGGAATCCGGTCAGCCGTTGCTTGTTTACTCCCATTATGACACGGAGAATACCCATCTTCATATTATCACTTCGAGAGTGGCACCTGATGGAAGAAAGATTCAGCACAGCCATGAACGCAGACGCTCCCAGGAAGTTATTGACCGTATTCTTGGGAATGACAGGAAAAAGAAAACGGAAGATGATATTGATGCTGCCAAACAATATACATTCTCTTCATTTGCCCAGTTCAAGGCAATCATGGTTTCCATGGGATATGAGGTCTATCAGAAAGATGAGAATGTATTCGTCAAGCATGGTGGAAAGGTTCAGAAGGAAATACCTTTTTCTGAAATAGAAAGTTTTTTCAAGAGCGGTTATCGGGAAAGGACACGTTGCCGTCAGCTCAGAAGTATATTAAAGAAATACCGTGACGTAAGTTCCAACAAGAAGGAGCTGCAGAAGGAATTGAAAACGAAGTTCGGTATTGACATTGTGTTCTTCGGCAAGAAGGATGCACCATACGGATACATGCTCGTTGATCATGCAAACAAGACCGTCATTCATGGTGCAAGAGTGCTGGCTGTAGAGGAACTTCTAGACTTCACTACTCCTGAAGAGCGGTTTAACCGGATTGAGGACTATATTGACCGGTTACTTACACTAAATCTGAAGATTACCCAGAGTGAAATATACCATAAAATAAGGAAGCAGCGTGCCTATATCAAGAAAGGCATTATCTATTTTGATGGCCAAAGCCGTCCGTTGAAGCCTTTTATGGCAGAAGCAATTGACCGTAACAACCGTATTGCCATGGTTGAAATGTTCAACTCGGCAACTGAGGCTGAACGTGATCTGCTCTGCAAAATCTTCAAGGTATCCCGGAAAGATTTAGTAGATATATCTCCGGAAAGAACACACTACTACACTGATGTTGTAAACCGTCTGCGTGAGATATTCAATGACGAAAATGTTTCCTCTGTCAGAAGCAGATTGCATGAAGAGGGCTTCACCATCCGTCAAGAAGAAGATGCAACTTATGCCATAAATTTCAAGCAGCATATCATTATAAATCTTTCAGAAGAAGACTTCAATCTTGAACGGTTAAGAAAATCAATGAAACAGCCACTAAAGCAATTTAATCAACACAAGCATCTGCAAAGTAAGAAACCTACTGCGCTTCTCTCCGGAAAAGTTAAATTACGTGATTTTGGCGGTGGTAGCCATGGTGAGAAACGTGAATGGGAAGTGGGTCAGAGAGGTAATTATGAGGATTCTGATGAAAGATATTCCATAAAAATGCGCTAATTAAATTGAAAAAATAATATATAGCCTAAGCAGGCTATATATTATTTAAATAAACATTTTATATTAAATGACCATTAATCAACTAAACAATTATAACATTACTATAGTTAATCGTATAGATTTATAATATTATGTATTTCAAGGGGTGTTTTGTGATTCATATATTTTTTCTATTAAGCGTTTCACATCTTTGCGTCTTTCAAACCATGCCTTAATTAAATTTTTACTTGTCTCTATATTCTTTTGAGATGGAATAAGATATATTGTTAAAATGTATATTCTTTGTTCATGAAATACTCTCTGAGAAACCCAAGCAGTCATATATCGTTCATAAGAAATTTCCTCTTGTTTTATTAAAGATGGATTATATTGGTATATAACAAGACCTCTTTTCTTTTCTTTAACAAGACAACTAAAAATTGGCATTTGCTCACAATAAGAATCCATCTTTTTAGAAAATAAGAATTCTAGCTCATTTTCAGATAGAATATCTCTAATGTACTTTGTCCAATATGCACGATTAACACCATTACTGCGCTTGGATTTATATGTATTTAAGAATAATAATTTATCTTTCATTTTTTTCCATCTATAAATGCAACTCCTGCTAAAACGTCAATGTCTACTCTGATATCTTTATTAGGCGGAAAAGGAACACATGAATATTTAAAGAATGCAGAAACTCCATTAGCAGGAGCTCTTTTTACAAAATTATACGCTTTTTCAAAGCACTCTTTTCTCGCCGATAATTCTGCAGGTGACAATTTCTTTTTTAAATTATCTATCGATTTATTTGCTTGTGATTTTAATATAGGAGAAACTAATGTCCATGAAACTGACTTTTCCAAGCCGTTACCTTGCGCCTGAAATCTGCCCCTATGCTGTGGTTTCTTTTTCATAAAACAAACTTTTTATAAACTTTTTCATATCAAAAGCTAAAAATTTGACAATCAACTATAATAAAACTTTCTATCTACAAATATACTACTTTATCTGATAATATTTAACAACTAAATATTTTATTAATTAACTTGTTTACTCAAATTGTAAAATTAACCAAGTTCATGTTATTACAAAGATTAATTCAATATCAAAAATCTTTTATTCACAATTGTTACTGCACATTAAAATTAATACGGCTTTTAATCTGTAAATTACAATTTATTTTATCCATTTTATTCTTTTCTTATGGAACTTCTATTTGTAACGTTTCTAGTTAAAAGAATCATGTCACCATGATAAATTCAATTCTGTATATTCCGGTTTATCCAACCCAAATCACAAATGTGTTGCACATTTCTTACCCAAAAAACTTGGTTAATATATTTGTCACAAAATAAATCAATACCTGAAATGATACAGACTCCTGTTATAGTGACATTTGCCAATCAGAAGGGAGGCGTTGGAAAGACTACCCTCTGCGTCACCTTTGCTAACTATCTGGTAACAAAGGGTGTTAGAGTTGTGGTAATAGACTGCGACTTCCAGCACTCCATCATGAAGTGTCGAAAGGCTGACATCAGAAAATACGGTGAACAGGAAATGCCATACGAGGTATGGGCATACGAAGCCAACGACAAGGCGATGATGACTTCCCTTATGGAGAAACTGCACAACGATCCTGAAATTGACGTTGTGCTTATGGATTCTCCCGGCAGTCTGAAAGCGGAAGGGCTGATACCCATGTTCGTCAATTCGGATATCATTATTGTTCCATTTCATTATGACCTGGTAACCGTTCCGTCCACAGCCAGTTTCCTCATGTTTGTTGACCGGCTGAAAAAGGCTGTCGGTGAAAGGATGAAAGCCAGACTCTTCATCATTCCCAATCTGAATGACGGAAGAATCGGCAAGCGTTCAGAACTGCTTATCTGGGACAATGCAAGGGATACCTTTTCCAACTACGGATATGTCACTGCGAAGATTCCCAAACGTGCGGATATGGAACGGTTCAGCACTATGGCGGCACTTGATATGCAGGCCGCTATCGTTACACCGGTCTTTGACAAGGTCTATCAGAGTATCTTCGATACACTTCAACCGATAAGGGAAAAAGAACTCAAAGGCATACAGCTGACGGAAAATCTGAATCCCAAACCTAAGAAGAAAAAGAAGGCACAGCCGTCTGATGAAGCTTCACAGGACAGTAACGAAAATCAGAATAAAGAACCAGAATAATCAGTAAACTTCAATAACCATAGCACTATGAGTAAGGATATACCGGAAATAGATGACCTGACAAGAGGTATCAATGATTCAGAACTTATATTGACGGAAGATTCCGTAGAAACTCAGGTTGAACAAAAGGAAAATAATAATGAAGCACAGGAAAAGGATACTGCTGTTTCCCTTTCGGATACAGGCTGCTGGGATGACTTCATGGATTATCTGCAATCGGACGGTTCCGGAACGGATAAGACTGAAAGGCTTGTCTGCAAGCTTGACCGTGACCTTGCGGATTCACTGGACGACTGCGATATACATGGCAGATGCCGCTCTGACCTAGTGAATGCCATCGTAAGGGCATTCTTCAAGTCATACCTGCCACGTCTGGCGGAATACAGAAGGGAAAAGAAATCTTTGTTTAACAGTTATAATCTGTAGGATATGAAAAAGACAGACTGGACTGACAGGATGCTGGACGCTCTTGTCGAACTGTATCCGGTAGAGACCACGGCCTATACAGCTGCCGTTCTCAACCTGAGCGAATCGACCGTCAAGCAGAAAGCCCGTGAACTTGGACTTGTTAAAATGGCCAAATCCAGATGGATGGAGCGTGCCGACTATATCAGAAACCACTTTCAGGAGTGTTCCTTCTCTGAGATAGGGAAAGCTCTCGGCATTACCCGGATGAGTGTCGGACGCATAGCCGCTGCACTCGGACTGAAACGCAGCAGTGAAGAGAAACACCTGATTTCCTCACGTATCCGTACCCAGATGGTAAAGAGGGAAAGACGGCGTATCGTCTTCGGACTGGAACCCATAACCGGTATCCGTGTCATTTCAAACAGGGCAAAGGTAAGGGTGCGCTCAAACATGAAGTCAAACGGATACATCATCAGTGAGGAACACAACGTGATTTATTATACCGGCACTACGGAACGCAGGGAACGTCTGGAAAGCCGGGGTATCAGACTAGGACTGCATATACTTCCGCTTCCGCAGGACAGTTCCGCTCTTTCATCCAACATCATATTACAACAGCCATGCAGTACGGACAGATAGTATTCCTTCTTTTCGTGACAATGGTATTCTACTATGCGGCAATGATTTTCATGGACTTCCAGAGGGCAAAGACCGCACAGAATGCCGAGCAAGACAGCCATAAAGAAGAGGACATTGACATATCGGAAGAGGCACGAAGCTTCAGACCGATAAGGATAAACCGGGATGAACCTGAATCCAAAGAAGAAAGTTCAGAACAGAATAATACGGAGAATCCCGAATCTGAGAATGAAAATACAGATTCTGACGGTACAGAGAAATCTGCATCCAAATCAGAATCTTTCAGACACGTTTACCGGGAGGCCATCATGACTGACGGCATTCTGGTTGAGAATATCATTCAGGAAATAAACCGGCTGGCAGAGACCGGTACCAGTGACCTCGGTGCCGTTATCTTCAGCTGTGAAAATGCCTGATATATATACCGTTCCTTTAGTGACATCTGTTTCTTTGGCGATGAAATCCTTTAACATTATTCAGAAATGCAGATAATAAAGAAAAATGCCCGGAATCTTACGGAGCGTTTCATCGGTTCAAGTTTTGGACAGAAGTGTGTGATGGCGGCCATTGCACTTATTATTTCCACATCAAATGTAATGGCAGGAAGCAAGGGTGCAGCAGGTTTTACCAAGGCCACTCAGGAAGTCAGTTCCTACCAGACTCCGGTATCGAACCTGATGAAGGCCATTGCTGCCGTTATCGTTCTGGTCGGTGCCTTCAACGTCTATTTCAAGATGCAGAACGGAGACCAGGATGTGAAGAAAACCATCATGCTTACCATCGGAGGCTGTATCGCATTCATCGCACTTTCGGAAGCTCTTCCGCTGTTCTTCCAGTAATCCTTACCCGGTATGACAATGAATCAGGAAGGATACCCTGTATTCAAGGGATTGCAGAAGCCGCTGGAGTTTATGGGCATACGTGGCCGTTTCCTCACTCTGGCAGCGGCAGCCATAGGCGTATCATTCGTAGGCTTTATCGGTTTCTCAATCGCTTTGGGAAAAGTTGCAGGGTTCATAGCCATGATGGTCATGGCACTGGCGGGACTGATAACCATCTACATCAAGCAGCGTGGAGGACTCCACAACAAGAAAAGGGCAAGAGGCATCTATATCTACAGAAGCCTGAGAAAAGAACAGTAAATCACTTTATACAGTATGGCACACAAAAGGAAAAGAATATTTGACGGACTCTATGCGCAGCTGGAGGAGACGGACGGCAATGTCGTGCTGTTCTCGGCCAGAGGCGAGCCGTCCGTTATCTTCGAGATTACCAATCCGGTCCAGCAGCTCTGTACGGATGCGCAGCAGTACATGCTGTTTCATGACGTGCTATCCAATATCCTTCAGACCATCGGTGAGGGATATGCACTGCAGAAGCAGGATATTATGTGCAGACAGGCATATCACCATGACGTGTCGGATGATGCGGAGTTCCTGACAAGGAGCTATTTCAGATACTTCGAGGGAAGGGAGTTCACAGAGATAAAGACTTTTCTTATCCTCACCCAGGAGGCTCAGAAAAGCCAGTTCATCCAGTACGACCCGAAGAGATGGCTCGACTTCCATTCCAAGGTATCAAAGACGAATGATATTCTGACGGAGAAGCATATCCGGCACAGAAAGCTCGGCAAGGAGGAAGTCAGCGAGTACTGCCACCGTTTCATGGCATTCCAGTTCCGGCACGGACCCTTCTCGATGACCAACTTCAAGGCTTCGGACGAATATCTCAGGACAGGTGACCGGATTATCCGTTCCTATCCGCTGGTGGATATTGACGAGATTAATCTGCCTTCCATGATAAAGCCGTACACACAGATGAACATCAACGGCTACGGTATCGCAACCGACCTGCTTTCTTTCCTTACCGGCGTCCCCTACTCGGACTGTGTAGTGTTCAACCAGGTCATTCAGATACCGGGACAGAGGAAACTGCTGCGTAAGCTCCAGGCCAAGGCGAAGCGTCACGGTTCCATGCCGGACCCGAGCAACCGTATTGCCAAGGCTGATATTGAGGAAGTGCTGGACAGGCTGGCCGTTGACAGTACCATGCTTGTGTACTGTAACTTCAACATTCTGGTGAGCTGTCCGCCTGACAAGGTTACTCCGGTAACTTCTTTTCTGGAGACCAAACTGTACGAGTGCGGCATCATGCCGTCAAGGACGGCCTACAACCAACTGGAGCTTTTCATGGATTGTTTTCCGGGTAACGGCTATGCCTTCAATCCGGACTATGACCTGTTCCTGACACTTTCGGACGCTGCCCTGTGCTTTTTCTTCAAGGAGCATCTGAAGGAGTCTGAGGATACACCGCTGACCACATATTACACCGACCGTCAGGGACTGCCTGTCTGTATCGACATTACCGGCAAGGAAGGCAAAAAGAAGATGACGGACAATGCCAATTTCTTCTGTATCGGTCCTTCAGGTTCCGGCAAGTCCTTCCACATGAACAGTGTGGTACGTCAGCTGCTGGAACAGAATACGGATGTGGTCATGGTGGATACGGGTGATTCATACGAAGGCATATGCGGATATTACAAGGGTACATACATAGCCTACTCGAAGGAGAAACCCATTTCCATGAATCCGTTCAAGGTCACGAAGGAGGAGTATGAGCTTAATTTCGGTGAGAAGAAGAACTTTCTCAAATCGCTGATATTCCTGATATTCAAGGGTAACGCATTTCCTACAAAGATTGAGGACATGCTGATAAACCAGACCATCGTGGAATATTACGAAGCCTATTTCAATCCGTTTGAAGGGTTCAGCGACAGTGAGCGTGAGGCATTGAGACAGAAACTGCTGGTAGCCGCCAAGATGGAGGATGACTATGAACAGTTCACGCACAGCATGGAGGACATCGACAGGCAGATAAACACGGAAGAGGTTCAGGAGAAGGCTGAAAGCCGTGCCCTGCTGCTGCCTTCCGAAGTACGCCGCTTGAAGCTTATCCGACAGTGCCGTTCACTTACCGCTCTGATTAATGATGAAGCGGCTACAGAATCGGAAAAGGAACGTGCACTTGCCATTATCGAAAAATACAAAAGGGAACTTTATAACAATTCCATGCTGATTAAGATAGACAGGCAGATTGACCACATGGAGGAACAGAAGCGCAGGCTGAAGGTTCAGGAACTCTCGTTCAATTCCTATTATGAGTTTGCCCTGGAACGCATACCGCAGATCACACAGCTGGAGAAGATAAGTTTCAATATACATGACTTTGCGGCCATACTGAAACAGTTCTACCGTGGTGGTGAACTGGAGATGACGCTGAACTCCGACCTGGACATTAACCTGTTTGACGAGCGTTTCATTGTATTCGAGATTGACAAGATAAAGGATGATCCGGTGCTTTTTCCGATTGTGGTGCTGATTATCATGGACGTGTTCCTGCAGAAGATGCGTATCAAAAAGGGACGGAAGGCTCTTATCATCGAAGAGGCATGGAAGGCAATAGCTTCACCTACCATGGCGGAATATATAAAGTATTTGTATAAGACCGTCAGAAAGTTCCACGGAATAGCCGGTGTGGTCACACAGGAGCTTAATGACGTGATTGATTCCCCTATTGTGAAGGAGGCCATCATCAACAACTCGGATGTGAAGATTCTGCTTGACCAAACCAAGTTCAAGGACAGGTATGAGGATATTGCAGCCATCCTGGGACTCACAGACATACAGCGTCAGCAGATTTTCACCATCAATGCGCTGAACAACCATGAGGGAAGAAGCTACTTCAAGGAGGTGTGGATTTGCCGTGGACAGCACTCGGATGTGTACGGTGTGGAGGAAGCACCGGAATGCTACTGGGCATACACTACAGAACGTACCGAAAAGGAGGCACTGAAGATTTATCTTGCTCGGTACAGTACGCTGCAGGAGGCCATCACCCGTATCGAGGAAGACCGCAAGGCGGATGGAGGGCTTCTGTATCTGGAGTTTGCAAGAAAAGTCAACCAACATCAAAAAGTTATGTCACTATGGTAAGAACAGTATTAAGAATCATATCGGTTATAATGCTTTCTGCATTTGTCTGTATTAATGCACATGCTGCCTGGAGAATCGTATTCGACCGCAACTGTCTGAAGATTGTCATGGCCAATACCGCTTCACAGAAGCTTATCGAGGAACAGCACAACCAGCGTGTGGATACCATCGCTGCCAAGAAACAGAAAGTGGAACTCTATACGGTAAGCATGGCTACCATGAAGGAATTATATAAGCTGAGTATGGAGAACATATCCGGTTTCGGGACTGAAAGTCTTTATTATAAGGAAATAGGCCTGTGTGCTCTGGATATTCTGCGAAATGTTCCGGTACTTGTCAGTACGGTAAACAGGGCCAAATTTTCAAACAGGCTGCTCTGTCTGAACGAGCTCGGCAACCTTGTAGCGGAAACACAGCAGCTGGTCGGCAACTTCGTAAATATCGTAAACAATGCAAAGGTTCCCAATCCGTTGCAGGGACAAGCCACTGCCGAGAAAAAGGATGACGGCTACAATCTGCTTGACAGGTATGAAAGGCTGACACTGGCCAACAGTATCTATACTGACCTGAACAGGATACGCTACAAGGTGGAAGGGATGGTTCTGATGGCACAGTATGCCACTGCAAACGACCTCTTCTTTGCCATAGATCCTGAAGGATGGGCAAATGTGGTGACCATGAAGAATCATGTGGGGAATCTTGTACAGGACTGGAACGGACTGGTTGCTTTAAATTATTAACCTTTCATATATCTCTGTCATGAAACTCAGGAATATAAGTATCATATCAGCCGGTATTATAATGCTGTTGCTGCCTGTAAAGGCTTCCGCTTTCATAATACCCAAAGACCTGCCGACCATAGAAGCACTCATAGCCCTGCACAAGGCCATAAAGAAGGACGAGGACAGGGCTCTGACAAAAGTAGCTACAAGCTATGGCGAGCAGTCGCTCATTGAGAAAGGTGCGGAAAAGTTCAATGATGTCCGGACCACTCTGGATACAAGGCTGAACAATGTCTATTCATACCTGGTGCTGGCCGGTGCCATTTCTTCAACGGCCAACTCACTGTATCAGCTGGTAACGGAATACAAGGACTTTACCGGTAATACTTTCAGTCATGTATCGAAGAAGCCTTTCGTGGCCTGGTATTATGCAGATGCCAACGTGGCAATATCAAGGGAGATACAGCACTGCTACAGACTGTATGCAACCGTGGCCGCTTCGGGTATAAACCTGATGAAGGCTTCCATGGATGAGAAACTGAATCTGGTAATGACACTGAAGGCTTCCATCGACAGGGCAAGGTACATAATAGACAATGCCAACCTGTACTGTTTCCTTGTTACGGACTGCGGATGGAAGCCGGACTATATCTGGGAGATACTGAACTCCAATGTGAAGAATGAGATAGCTGAGCGTGTAATCAATAAATGGAATCAGGGATATGCAGGTTAGAATTATGTTATTGTACCTGTTCTGCATGTCAGTTTCAGGTACAGTCACTGTTGCCAATGCCCAAAGCATAGTCAGTGACAGTGAAAAGCAGAAGCAGTGGAAGTCAATGGAGAACGGTCCATGGGATTTTGCTCCGGACTGGTATTACTTTTTCCTGCATAAGAAATACTCAGGTGCGGAAATGTACTGGAAATGGGACTGGTTCAATTCCGGATTCCGTATCCGTTTCAAGGAACCAAAGTCTGATGTGAAGCGTATCATGCCGGTGCGTGTGACTGCCGAAGAAACGCAGAGGAAGAAAATCAAAAAAGTGGAGAGTGAGCGCAAATATATCGAGGAACTGTATAAGGAAGAACTGGCAAGGGAGGCTGACAGAAATGTTGACCTTATGTATGCCACCTACAAGGACGAGTTCAACCGCATGCAGGACTGTATCACTGACGGACTGCTCTACTGTATGCAGAAGAGTGACGGCAAGCTCCGCTATCAGGTGGACGAGCTGAGCCGTCAGAATGAAATACTCTGTGCGGATATAGCCTATATACACAAAACCGGTGTCGGCTATGGACTGGAGAACGCCAAGCGACAGAAGGCATACGAGGAAGCCAAATCCAGGATGGCAGAACTGGTCAACAGGACTGCACACCTTTGTGCCGTTGCCGCTACACACTATTAGACATTCTCTATAATTGATAATAATTCAGGTAATAATATTAAACAAATAATATAGTCAATCATGAATTTACTGTTTATTCCGCTGACAATAGGCCTTCCGGCCATTGACGAAAGTCTGGAAAAGCTGCTGACGGCCATGGAGACATTTCCCAATGTGGCCGTTCTCGGTGATGCCGTTTCAATGGCAAAGGCTCTCGGTCTGTGCCTGGCCCTGTGTGTCGGTTCATACGAATGCTGGATGATGATGCTCGGAAGGCGTGGTATGGATGTCATGAAGCTGTTGCGTATCATTGGCATTTCCCTGTGTATTTCATCCTCTTCATGGATATGCTCGGCTCTGCAGGTTCCGGGAAAGAGTCTGGAGTCCGCTACATGGGCTATGGCCAAGGCAAAGAACAAGGAAGTAGCGGCCTTCGAGCTGAAGGTGGCACAGAAACAGAGTGAATATCTCGACAGGCTGAGAACCGTACAGGATTCCATAGCCACGGCAAAGCAGGTGGCCGAAATCGGTCAGGATGCTGCATGGTGGGACAAGCTGATATATAATGTGGAGAATCTGGGCTCGACCATCAACAACTACGCCCAGAGGGCTGCCGTGGCGGCTGAGACTAAGGTCAGTGAATGGATAAACGATGTCATACGTTTTGTCGGGGAACTGATTTTCCAGATGTCGTATTACGGGATGCTCGTGGCACAGAGGATTTTCATGGCCATCATGATGATATTCTGTCCGATCATGTTTGCCCTCTCGCTGGCACCGCCATGGAACTCGGCCTGGAGCCAGTGGATGTCCAAGTTCCTTTCCCTCTCGTTATGGGGATTCGTGACCTATATGTGCATCTATTATATAGACTTCATCCTTCTTTATAACCTACAGCAGGATCTGGTGGCATACGATCATCTGCTTCATGGCTCGGTAAATTCCTGGGAACAGATTGGCGCACTGGGACTGCAGGGAATAGGTTCCAACTGTATGTATGCCATGGGTATGCTCGTGGGTGCCTATATCATACGCTTCGTTCCTGAAGTGGCTTCATGGCTGATTCCGGGAGGTGTAAGTTCAGGCACGGGTTCCGTTGCCGGTTCGGCTGCAATGGGTATCACCACTACTGCAGGTGCCATAGCCGGAGGTACGGCAGGTTCAACCCTGAAGGGAGCCGGTTCGGCTGTCAGGTCATTAGTCAAATAACTTCAAATCTTTTTACAATATGCTTATTGAATCCCTTGCACAGAAAACCAGACTGGCCATGATGACGGTATTTGCGGTAATCGGAGGCTGCACCGTCATCTGTGCCTTTACAGTCTGGTGCTGCATTTCTCTGGTCAATGAAGAAAGGCAGCAGATTTATGTACTTGACGGAGACATTCCGTTTCTTGCCGAGCGTGCACGGCTGGAAGCCAACTTCACCATGGAGGCCAAGGCGCACATACAGCTGTTCCACCAGTATTTCTTCAACCTGCCGCCCGACAACGACTATATCAAATGGACGGTAGGGAAAGCAATGTATATGGCTGACGGGACCGCACTGAAACAAAAACAGGCCATGGACGAGAACGGTTTCTACTCTGACATCATTTCCTCTTCGGCTGTCTGCACCATCATGTGTGACTCCATTCAGTTTGACGAACATGAACGGAAGTTTACCTATTACGGTACGCAGCTTATCAAGCGCAGGACCAGGGACATCAGACGCTCGATGGTGACAACCGGTTACATCGAGTCCGTGCCGAGAACAAGGAACAATCCGCACGGTCTGCTCATTACCGGCTGGAGGACTCTTGAAAACAGGGATTTGGACTATTGATATACTGATATTATGAAATCATTCAGAAAAAAGATACAGGAAAGCCGTCTGAAAACGCATCTGCTTGTCAGGTCGTGGTTGCAGCCAAGGCTGGGTGCCATCGGAACAAGATACCGTCTGGCCGCAAGGATAAGAATGGCCAACAGATGGGCGGCAAAGCATCCGAAAGCTACATTCGCAGGTGTGGCAGGGACACTGCTTCTGCTACTTGTAAGTACCGTTGCCATAGATTCCGGCAACGGGAAACAGAGTGAGCCGGATGTCAGTTCGATAGCCGCAATGGAACCGGTGTTTCAGGGATTCCGTACCATACAGGCAAACAAGAACATTCACCGCAGTGTATTGACGGACATGACGGTAAAGGGACAGTTACTGCGTCATGAACTGGACTCCATGATTGCCATACCAGTAAAGAGCCATGAGGATTCCTTGCGGATCATCCTCAAATACCGGCAGTTGGAAAATATAGTCAAATCCATTAAAAACAATGATAACCCATGATTAAGATTAATTTCAAACAGCCCAAGTATATCTTTCCGCTGGTCATATTCGTTCCGCTGTGCGCACTGGTATACTTTGTGATGCAGACCTTCTCTGGCGGTGAGGAGACTGCCGGAACGGTAGCTACAGACCGTATCAACATGGAACTTCCCCAGGCCAATGCCGAGGAAGCCGGAGACAAGATGTATGAGATGTCCAGACGTTTCGGTGACGAGGATGCCTTCACAGCCGTAAGCGGTATCGGGGAGGAAGAACAGAAGAAGGAGGAACTGGAACACGGGTACAGCGAGGAGGAGCTGAACCGTCTGGATGCAGCTGAAGCTGAAAGACAGCGGCAGCAGAGGGAACTTGAAGAACTAGAGCGTTCCCTTGCCGAATCAAGAAAGCATATCAATGCATATGCTTACGGAAACGGTCCTTCGGAAAACAGTGAAACAGGTTACGGAAGTATGGGCTATTCCTCACAGGACGAGTTTGCACGTGACCTTGAAGAGATTCAGCGAAGGAGCTATGAACGGCAGAAGGCCATTGAAAGCGGACTGGGTATCAAAGACCCGGAAGCAGAGGAAGCGGAAAGAAAACACAGGGCTGATTCCATAGCCAGAGTACGTCAGGAGGAAAGGGAACGCAACCGTCCGAGTCTAGTAATCAAGTCTGATGACACCAATGCCGACAGGTTCAATACGGTTACTGCTCCGGATGAATTTGCCGAGAACAAGCTGATACGTGCCATGATTGATCAGACTACAAAGGCGCATGAGGGTACACGTCTGCGATTCAAGCTTCTGGACGATGTGACGGTAAGCGGCACAAGACTGAAAAAGGGAACTTATCTCTATGGTACAGTGACAGGTTTCGGACAGCAGCGTGTCAGGGCTTCCATAACCAGTATTCTTATCGGCGACAGGTTCATCAAGGTCAAGCTTTCTGTATTTGACAATGACGGTATGGAAGGCTTCTATGTTCCTGAATCGGCTTTCAGAGATTTTATGAAGGATGCAGGTTCCAATACGGTACAGCAGAATATCAGTTTTGAATCCAGTGACGGTTACGATACAGGTATTTCTACGGAGGCCATTGCTCTCCAGTCACTGCAGAACATGTATAACTCTGCAACTTCTGCCATATCTTCCAATATCAGAAAGAACAAGGCGAAAATCAAGTACAATACCATCGTTTATCTGATAAACTCGGAGGATGCACGCTGATATATCTGAATACAGCAAAGAAAATTATAGTAACATTTTAATATTTCAATATGAAAACCAGAATTATTCTGATAATATGCCTTATCACAGGCATAGCCGTACATCTGTCGGCCAACGAGAAGATATACATCAACCGGGAAGTGACCACGCACATTGTAATGCCGGAGAACATCAAAATGGTGGATATTTCCACTACTAAAATTATAGGCAACCAGTGTACAGACAATATCGTCCGCATCAAACCTTATCTGGAGAATGATTCCATATCGTCTGAAGGTTACAGCGAAAACGAACTGCTGGGTACACTCACCATTATCGGTGAGCGTCATATTGCCCAGTATGACATTCTCTATACCGAATCACCCCAATATGCTTCTACCATCTACAATGTATCCTACAATGAGACACAGTCCTATATCAATCCGGAGGTTTCCATGCCGATGGCCGAGATTGCACGATATGCCTGGGCTGTCTATGGAAGCAGAAGAAAATTCAACCAAATTGTATCAAACAAAAACGGAATCAGGGCATACATCAACAATATCTATTCCATCGGTGACTATTTCTTTTTGGACTATACGCTGAAAAACAAAACCAGGATTGCATACGACATTGAAGAAATAAGGGTAAAACTTACTGACAAAAAGGAAACAAAGGCAACCAACTCACAGACCATAGAGCTTACTCCGGTATTCTCCATGAATAACACCCGTAAGTTCAGGAAGGACTACAGGAACGTGCTTGTGATTCCGAAACTCACTTTCCCTGAAGAGAAGGTGCTCCGTCTGGAGATTTCCGAAAACCAGATAAGCGGACGTGTGGTGGTACTCACCATAGAATATGAGGACATTCTCAATGCGGACGGTTTCGACTCGGACATTCTGGAGGGTGCCGACTATTACCCATACTATTATATTGATCATTCCATAAAAAGATAGGCCATGAAGAAGATTCTGTTCATTCTGTTTTGTCTGGGTGCATTCATCGGTGCATCGGCACAGACCGGAAAGGTTTCCGTCAATGCCGGATTCCTTTTTCCAAGTACGCTGAATGCCACTTTGGGTTATGAGTATCCGCTTTCATACGGAAATGCGGTAGAAGTATATGGTGAGGTCGGGAATCACTAGCAGAAGCCGGTATGTCACAATTTCTGGAAAGGATATTTCTGGGATGGCGGTATGGTTTACAAGCACCGTCTGGCACGGTACAAGAACGGCATGATGCGCCTTCGTCTTGGGCCTCAGTTCGGTGCGGTACAGAAGAAGTTCTTCTTCGGGCTGGAGGCCGGATTTGAATACAGCTATGTGTTCCGCAGCGGACTGGAGTTCTCTGTCATACAGAAGAACAATGTGAACTTCCTGCATGGGGATACCTTCCGCAACGGTCTGCTGTTGGGTATAAAGGTTCCATTTTAGTAAATTCATATACAGTTAGAGCGTATGGCATTTGAGGAGACAAGAGAACAGCAGCAGATGTATAACTACTTCAGAAGCTGCATCTATATTTTTCTTATTATTGAAATCATCATGAACCTGCCTGTTACGGCTGACAACAGGGTTACGCAGTTCGTACTCGACCTGCTAGCACGGTTCAGGGTTTTCAATTCCGTATCGGGATGCAAGGTGGCCGAACTGATATGCATCTGTATTGTCTGTATCGGCACAAAGGCTGAAAAGTCCCTGAAGTTCAATGTAAGGACAATGGTTATCTATCCGGTACTGGCCGGTCTGACACTTGTGGGGCTTTGTTTTGTATTCCACAGCATGAGTTTCGGGTTCAGCTGGCTGGGATTTCCGGCCAACCGTCTTCTGTATGCGGTCTGTTCGGTAGTCGGTACCATGCTGGTGCATCAGGGACTGGACGGTATTGCCAAGTATTACAACTACAAGGTTGGTGAGGACCGTTTCAATTTTGAGAACGAATCGTTCCAGCAGTCAGAAACACTAGTCTGTAATGATTACTCAGTGAACATTCCAATGATATACTATTGGAAGAAAAAGATGCACAGGGGATGGATCAATATCATCAATCCGTTCCGTGGTACTATTGTTCTGGGTACACCGGGTTCCGGTAAGTCTTTCGGTATCATTGACCCGTTCATCAGGCAGCATTCAGCAAAGGGATTTGCCATGATGGTATATGATTTCAAGTATCCGACACTGGCCAAGACGCTTTTCTACCAGTACTGCAAGAACCGCAAGGCAGGCAAACTGCCTCAGAACTGCGGATTCCGTACCATCAACTTTACTGATGTGGAATACTCCAACCGCATCAATCCGATTCAGCGGAAATATATCCCGGATCTGGCTGCAGCTTCCGAAACAGCGGCTACTCTTTTGGCCTCACTCAACAAGGGAGGTGGAGAGAAGAAGGGCGGTTCGGAAGCCTTCTTCACCAACTCTGCGGAAAACTTCCTGGCTGCCATCATCTATTTCTTTGTAAACTTCCATCCGGTCGGATTCAGGAACGGCAGGAAACTGAAGCGTTTCATATCACTGGAGGGAAAGAAACTGGAGATTGTCATACGCAACTGGGATGACTTCAATGCCATCGACAAGGACGGCAATGTGGTGCTTGATTTCGTGGATGAGAACGGCAATGACGTATCGACTGACGAGGACCGTATGTTTGTTGACCTGAACGGATACAGCTATAAGGACAGGACAGGCAGGAAGATACTGATTCAGAGGTGTTGGTATGAGGACGAGCATGGCAATGAGGTGGAGCCGGACACTGTCACCGGCGAGTTCTCGGATATGCCGCATGTGCTTTCATTCTTGGGAAGGCCATACGACCAGGTATTCAATATCCTGATGCAGGATGACAGGATTGCTTCGCTGATGGCTCCTTTCAAGAGTGCTTATGAAAACAAGGCGAATGACCAGCTGGAAGGTATGGTCGGTACGCTTCGTGTGAACGCCGCACGTCTTGTGTCTCCGGAAGCATACTAGGTATTCACCGGGGATGATTTCGACCTGAAGATTTCTGACAAGGCTAATCCGAGCTATCTGGTAATAGCCAATGACCCAGAAAAGGAACAGGTTATCGGTTCTCTTAATGCACTGGTTCTGAACCGACTGATTACAAGGGTGAACTCAAAGGGTAACATCCCGGTGAGCATCATCGTGGACGAGCTTCCGACACTGTACTTTCACAAGATAGACCGTCTTATCGGTACGGCTCGTTCCAACAAAGTTGCCGTGACTTTAGGTTTCCAGGAGCTTCCTCAGCTGGAAGCTGACTACGGCAAGGTCGGAATGCAGAAGATTATCACCACCTGCGGTAATATCTTCATGGGTGCGGCACGTAACAAGGAGACGCTGGAGTGGGCACAGAATGATGTATTCGGAAAGGCAAAGCAGACTTCACGCTCCATTTCCATCAACGACCACAAGGTATCAACCACAATATCTGAGAAGATGGACTTTCTGGTTCCTGCAGCCAAGATTGCGGATATGGCTACCGGCTGGCTGGCTGGACAGGCGGCACGTGACTTTACGGCTACCGATGACAGTATGCTTGACCATTTTGACATCGAACAGTCGGAAGAGTTCAAGACCACAAAGTATTTCTGCAAGACACACTTTGACATGAAAAAGATTAAGGACGAGGAAAAACACTATGTGGCTCTACCCAAAATCTATGAGTTCAAGAATGACAAAGAGAAGGAAATCCTGCTGAACCGTAACTTCAAGCGTGTGAACCAGGAAGTGGAGGATATGGTAAAGGAACTTCTCGGTATCAGCTAAACATACAGCCTATGAATCTGACCTTAAAACCGGCATTTGGACTTAGCGGCAGTGCCCTGAAAGTCATTGCCATGATTTCCATGGTGATAGACCATATTGCTCTCTATCTGATGGAGCACGGTACCGTATTATACGAAACGATGCGCTGTATCGGGCGCATCGCTTTTCCTGTGTTTGCCTTCCTGATAGCAGAAGGATTTATCCATACAAGAAGCAGGTACAGATATTTCTTTATCCTGCTGGGCTTTGCCGTAATCAGTGAAATACCCTGGTATCTGCTGAATGGTGCTGACGGGACACATAACGTAATGTTTACACTTGCTTTGGGAGTGGCCACACTTATGATTCTTGAATATCTTCTGCAGCGTAATCTGGTACTTGGATTTCTTTGGACACTTGGCATGGCCGGACTCGCTTTCTGGCTTGGAGTGGATTATGAGTGGAGAGGGATTCTTGTTATTGTTATATTTTATCTTTTTAATGTATATGGACACTCTTTCCCATATAGTAGAGGTATGCAATTTTTTTGCACATATGCTTTAATGATGCATTATGGGATGATTGGTGCTGTGATGGCCTGTATAGTTCTTTATCTTTATAATGGGAAAAGAGGATTTGTACAGGGGAACATAACCAAATATGAATTTTATGCTTTTTACCCTGTACATTTATTCTTATTTCGCATCTTTATATAAATTATTTACCAAACAATTATAAATTAGTCTTTTTAAATTATGGACAATATGGTTCGCCCAATTTAAATACAACATAGTGCATACCATACATATTATCATTTAAATTTTCTTTTTTAAGAGTTATACAATCAATATTAAATATATATTGTTTTGTCTCATTAAATAATTTAAGGACTTTATACTCTTTCATTTTATTATCATTATAATTCAATAAGGTCTTTAAGTCTGTTGAGAGTCCAAATGTAAGTTCATCCCCTTTTTTATAATCCCCCCAATTACTATAATGTTTATCCATAAATGTATTACAAATAGGTAGACAAATTATCTCATTCTGAGAATATGGACGAAGGTTTTCTTTTACTGTACAATTAAGTAACATATCATTATCCATTTCTACTTCAAAAAGATTAAGTTTTCCTTTTATGTTTTTAATTGGTTCTTTAAATAAAAAAGCATTTTTAATAATCCATTTTACTGATTGTTCATGAGCCCAAATAGACCTAAAATCATTTGAAAATCCGTTCAATTCTATATAACCAATTATAGCGGACTTTGGTAATTCTTTTATTGGAGGTATCCACCCCCATAATTGAGCATTATATATTTCAGCTTTAATATCTTCAGACATTTGTTTAAAAGGTGCTTTTTTGCAACTAGCATGAATTAATATTTTGCCTGGATTGTTTTTAGGTTTCCAAGTCCTATTCTCTACATCTTTTATTCCAGCGCATATTAAAGACGCCCATGGCTGCTTTATAGACAATACTTTCATACAATTCTCAATATTTCTAACAATTTTTATTCTATTTTCCAAAACTCCAGGTATCTCCCCCTGAATCTTTCATAAACCTGGGCATAATACTCAGGCAGATACTGTATCATCGCATCCACAAAATCCTCCAGGGTAACAGCACTCAGCTTATAGGCATACTGTGGCTTCAGATACTCCAAAACCGAACTGATTTCCTCTTCAGTTGACGGATGTTCCTTTGGTGAAAGAACCACAGAATACGAGTCCTTCAGTCCTTCGACCATCCTGTACCGCTCTGTAAGCAAAAGGTTTCTGTAAATCTGCGTAAGTTTTACTTTACCTCCCATCAGCAGTTCCTCAAAGTCCGCACTGAACAGATCGGTATCAACGAGCATCTGCTTCTGCTCCTCACAACGGCTGGCCTCGTTCACTCCGAGCACATCCGTATATTTCGTCTCGATGGCGATGATATGCTTGCCGCCCTTATTATCCATGAATCGGATATACGCATCCATGGCAGACTTGTCATTCGTATAGTTCTCAATCGGTGTAGGAATAAACTCCAGACCGATTTCTGTTACCTCAAATACCGGGAAGTTCCTGAAGACCGACCTCACCGCAAGCGTAACCATTGCCGGTTCCTGCTTCAACAGTATCATCAGGGGATGGAACAGGTTGAATGCCATCGGCTGGCTCGAAAGCAGGTTGTTGAACAGCCTGAACCCATCTATTGTCTCATTTTTACTTTTCTCGGCCACTCTTTTTTGGGCATACTCAAAAGTCTCCTTCATCAGGAAGTTCTTTCCGGACACATCACCACCACTGATCATGTTCCCGTATTTTCGCTTGGAGGCTCTTGTAGGCCCAAATCCTTCCTCTTCGCCTATCTCCACTCTGTACATAGACTGGAGCAACCTTGCTTTCCTGGTGAAAGCATTGTCGCTTCCACACTGTTTTCCCAATTTGTATATATTATTAATCATCTAACAAAACTCCATTAAAACAATTTTTCCATCTATTTCCATTCATTTTTAACATCATGATTCTTGTCTGGCATTCCCCATAATAACTTATCCATGATTCAACAAATAATTCATTAAAATCGTTAGCTGTTAATTTATTATTTACCAATATTGTAAAGTAAACATACAAGCCTAATGCTAATGAAACATGCTCAGGGTTCATTGCATTTTGAAAATCATCCTTTGTTAGATTTGATATGTCATTAACTCGCTTCAAATTAGCGTGCATAGCTAACATTCCTATTTGATGGATCAAGATTTTTTTATCTTGTAATTCATACAAATATTTCATCGCAGAATTTAACCTGTTATTTTTGCTTGATATATATGACTTTACATGTTCTTTCATAGCACTCATAAAAGGATCTGCTCCTTTCATGACAATATCCTTAGAGAGATTTGATTTTGCCATAAGGCAATAATGAATATATTGCTTCTGCATTTCCTTTATAGGGAACTCATTTGATAATGATGCACATGGAACATAACTGAAATCATTAGCCATACTTTCCACAAAAAATTGTCCTGATAAATCTAAATCCAACTGTTTTATTCTTTCATTAATATCGCTACCATCTAAACTTTCATCAGTTTGCATTGGCCTTTCTACATACCCATTATTATACAAGAAGTTATTTATTTCTTCTGATTGGGTAACTCCAACCCATCGTTTTATTTCTTTACCATTTAAATCAACTAATATAAGTTTAGGCAACCTATTAACTTTATATTTTTCTACAATATCATCATCTTTTTCTACATCGATTCTTTTTACAGGTAATGCCAATGGCATTTTTTGAAGAATAATGTCTTGTTCTCTCCAATGAGAACAATCAAGAAAGAAATCTAAAATCTGAAACTTTTTACTATTGGCTTCCTTTTGTTTTGCCAATCTTTCATCTTCTTTCCTTCTATTTTCAGCCAATCGTCTTTCACGTTCTTCTGCAATTCTCTGCTCTTCGGCTAAACGCTTGCGCTCGCGTTCTGCCTCTATTTCTGCCTTTAGACGTTCTTGCTCTCTCTTTTTCTTGAATAAAAAATCAAACATTCCCATAATTATTTGATAAACATTAAAACTAAAATTATCACTAGTAACACAACATTGACTACTATCATATTATGAAGTTTCTTATTCCCTTCAGAATACATAGCCTTCATTTCATCAAAACTTCTATTCACATTATTACCGATAACTTTTGTTTCATTAGATAAACTACCTAGAAGGCTAGTATTATCTGTAATTCCCTTTTCAAGTTTTTTCTCAACACCTTTGATGTCTGTTTTGAAATCATCGAGTTTTTGGCAAAGAGAATCAATATCTCTTTTTAGATTAATCAACTTACTATTCTCTTCTGAAAGTTCAGAAACACTTGTTCTCAGATTATTCAGATTATCTTCAATACCTCTATTGAAAGTATTTATAGATGATTGAACAGACCTTTCGAAATCAGTTTTAACTTCATTGCTCTTATCTAATATTGTCTTTACCGCATTGTAAACACTATTTTCCATTTCAGTCTTACTATTTTCATAAATAGTAAGCATTTGGTTCAATGCTTCCACGCTGTTCTCAATTGACAATATATATGTTCTGACAGTTTCCTGAAGATCATTATATGCGTTTACAGTTCTTTCAGTTTGTACACGTGCAGAATCTACATTCTGCAAAGCCCTTCTAAGTGACTCTAATATGTTATTTATTTCCTCCATTGTTTAATATATTTACTGTTTTGTATATTCTTCTGCAAAATCTATGAACCAACTACCATATATGGCCAGTGATAATTTACTTCTTACTTCTTTTAGATAATCATTAATCCATTCATCATGACATATTTCCTTTATAATACGAATGTATTTATCAAAGAAAGCAAATATCATTTCTGTCTCATAAATATTTATCATTTGCTTAAAGCCCTCATTTAAAAGGCTGGTTTTAAAGTCGTTTAGCAGGACTTCATTTTCTCCTGTTCCCAAAAAGGCAAGACAATAGGCTCTCAATAGATGGAGTGAGAAATTATCTGTATGGTCTCTTAAATTTATCAATACAGCTCCGTATAGATGTTTAACATTATCTACTTCACTTCCAGAGTCATCAATTCTTATTGCCTCTATATATTTTTCGACAAGTTCCACATCATTCCTTTTATCAGTATTTACATCATCACTTAGCGAATAATTTTCACCATTAATTTCATATCCCTTTCTGTTATACTTTGAGTTGAAGTATAAATGAATGAACTCCTTAAGACTTTCGACGCCATTGCCTATGCCCTCATAACAGGCATAACGCATATCATCTATAGCCCTTCTTCTTTTCTTTGCCAAAGTATCATACACAAAGCCGGTCAGGTATCCTATACATTTGTCGATTTCTGTTTTAGACCGATAATTCCTTACCTCTACCATTTTTTGTGCAGCTCTCTCAGGAGAATAATACTTCTCAAAGAATCTTTGAAGATGGTGATAATACTCACCCTCGTTCCTCTTTTTTATCTTTAGGCTATAAGTCTGTGACAGATAATCAATGGTTACATCTTCTACTAATCCTATACAGGAAAGACGATAAATAGCTTTATCTGTATCATCCTTGTCACGTTTGCTCCAGAATAGCCTTTTAAGAGGTTTGTAAAGTTCTTCATTTGCGTGATATATTAACCAATTTGAATCATTTGACTTTTTGGATATTTCATTCAACAGGGATATGAAGTCATTTATATTTTCAAGTCTCATATTACCATATCGGACTTCATCTATCCTGTTCCATCCATATCTGTCAGCTATTTCATTGGCTGTCTTGATAATCTTTTTCTTATATTCCTCAGGGTCTGTATCTATCTGATTGGTCCAGGTAACAGTTACATATGTATACCCATCCTTGTCTATTTTATCCATTGCCTTATATATACCTTCGTCAGTCTTTAACCCTGTTTGAGGTTTATTCAGCCAATTGGCCGAAAAATCCGGATATTCACTTAAAATATCCTTTAGAACACTCAGCACAAAGGTACTCTTCTCAATTGGATAATCAGAGTATCTGTATGTATCCCTTAATCCTTCAAGGAGCAAATATCCATATTGTTTATTACCACCCTCTGATAATACCACAATAGAATTTCTATCATTATTCAGCTTTAGGGTAATCTCTTCATCTCCAACCTCTTCCCTTAGTCTCTCCTGAACAGCCATTATGTTACGGGTTTGCACATTCATTATATTGTATGTCATTTCATACAACATAAGTTTCTCCTTATAAGCCCCTCTAAACGAATTATTATGAAAGAATAACTCAATGTTTCTGTCTACATTCTCAAAATAAGGCTGAGCACTGTCCTTTACTGCTTTTGCTTCTCTTTCTGAACATCCATTTTGCTTACACAATTCAATAAAGTCTTCGGCTAACACGAATTTATCCCTGTAGTTCCATAACCAATTAATCTGTTGACCTAGTTCACACTTAGTAAGTATATCTATTATATTATTTATAGATAATTCAATGTACTCTGTTGAATCAAATAGCACATAAGATATGGCATTTTTCCTGTCTCTTCCCCCTCTTCCGGCTGCTTGAACATAGTCCTCTATAGAAGACGGATGGTTCACATTTATAGTGTAGCGGACATTCGGCTTATCAATACCCATACCAAAGGCTTTGGTTGCAACCATCAGATTCTGCCTGTTCTCCTTGAATGCCTGCATATCGCCATCAGGTGAGTCTCCTCCAACAAATGTTCCAATCTCCATATCCATACAGTTCTCATGAAGGAAGGATGCGATACCAGGTCTTATACTAAGACTGAACACAGAATCTTTAACTCCAAAGGTTCCTTTTGCATGAGGGCAGAATACAATACCGGCATTTTGATAAAGTTCATCATCACCCTTTTCATAAAACAGATCCGGGTAAAAATCCTTTATAGCTGTATCTCTATTAGTAAGGTTTATCTCACATAGATCTTTTGGAACTTCATCCAATATTTCTAGTATTTTAGCCTTCTTTGCTGTTATAACAGCTTCTTTTATTTCCCTTTCACTATATGCTCTTAATACATAAGGCTCTTCGTCATTCATCATAGCTGAGAAATCTGTTCGTACAGGTACTATCTTGTAAGTCAGTTCCTTTCTCTGTTCCATTTCTGGACGAACAATAGTATCACTGTCTACACTAAGCCTTCCGCCAAGTGTCAGCTCTCTTTCAACATCAGCCAAAACATCAAAAGATGCTGTCGCTGTCAATCCGACAATAGGTATATTACCACCATTCAGATTCATTACACTAGCTTTTGTTGTCATGAAGTCTGTCATATTCTTACCTAATTGCAGATATGCTGGTCTGAAATCATGACCCCATTCCGAAACGCAGTGTACTTCATCTATTACACCATATGCAAAATATACATGATTCTTATCAGACATAGTGCACAGGCTGTTTCTGAACTCTTCCATCATGAAACGCTCTGGTGAAAGAAGAATGAACTGAAGTTCGCCATTTTGGAGTTTTCCAAGGTTCTTGCTTCTTTCTTCTCTTGTCAATGTACTGTTTACACAAGCACACGCATCTATTCTATTTCCCATCAGACCATTATATTGATCCACCATCAATGAGATAAGAGGGTCAACTACAATTGTCACTCCTGGTTGCAACATTGAAGCCAACTGATAAGTCAACGATTTACCTCCACCTGTAGGCAGTAACCCTATTGTTGTCTTGTTGCTCAGAATGCGGCTCAATATAGGCAGCTGGCCAGGCCTGAAATCCTTCTTCCTGAATATATTATTAAGAAAATATTTTAGTTTTTCCTTTGCTGCTGATATTTCAACATATTCTCCCTTTTTTGTCTTGCTGACAAGTGGCAAATATTCTATGTTTTCAGAAGTAAGAATAGTCTTTTGTACTTTCTGATAATGTGCAGAGCGAACTACATAATAGGTTTTGCTTTTACTTTCAATAGGATAACAATCTATCTTGTCCCTCAGAAGCATGGATATATCTATACATAGGTCATATACATGATTCTTACGCTCTTTTAAAAGAGGCCTATTAGCTCCATGTAAAGGAGAATCTGCAAACTCTTTATTTGATATGATAGTTAGATTTATCTCAGGCAGTTCTTTCTTTTCTCCTTTCAAGGAAGAAAGGTTCTCGTACATTTTCTTTAGTTCCTCGATAGCCAATGCTGCACAAGGAACGTCACGTTCAATGACTACTATATCCCATCTTGGCGAATCCATGTTCAACCGACCTGTTATCATAGCCTGTATCAATAGAACTTTCATTCTAGCTATGGCGAATGGTGAAAGAACAGATTGAATAATATCTTTCCATTCACCTTCGAGTCTTCTCTCATAATTCTTTCTCAGAGTTTGCAAATAACAAGAATATCTGTTTTCCTGCTCCCAATTCTGAACGAATGATATATTGTTGCTTTCAGTTAGCCTATAGGTGTCCCAATTGTTCTTTTGTGCTGCACCATTTCTTATAGTGTCTTTTATATGTGTAATAATATCTGAATGATAAGGTTTACCGTCTATCTCAACTATAAAGCCGGCAAGGCTATTTATACCATCATCCAGATAGGGTATCTGCAATGCAAAATCGACCCTCTGATCCTTGCCGAAATTATTGTCTGGCAGCCTGATTATCGAGGATAGCCATCGTTGTGGTTCAAGAACCTGGGTGAGATAAGTACTGTCTGTCTTATTTAGGATACCTGTTATAAAGGATTTCTCGAAGCTGCTTTCCAATATATCCTTGTTATAATCTGAAGTACTAAATCTTGGGTCTATTACATGCAGTGCCTCAAATACCTCCAATGCTGTAGCTTTACCTTTTCCCTTATATTCTATAACATAGTCTGATTTATTCGACTCAGAGAATTTAAAGCTGTTGCAGAATATTTTCTCAATATATTCACTTGCCCTTGTTGGCAAACCTCTTGTTATGATGTTATTCATTACAGCCAATACCGGATCTATATCTTCTGGCAATTCCATAGGTACATCTGATGTTACATCAAATGCGGCCAGCATTCTCATCAAAGGTTTAGACAATTCTTCATATTCAGAGCCTTTAAGTGTACCATCCACCCAATCCAAAATATAACCAGCAAACAACTGTTTCCTTTTCTGAGACTCTGTTATACGCTTCCTTATATCTTCCGGCAGTTCTATGTTTTTCACTTTGTATCCGACAACCCTCAATGATATAGTCCATTCTTTAAGCCATTGCCCTCTTCCTCTCTCAAATGTTACATATTTTGCATCAGGATTGATAGCCTCTATAAAGTCATTCATCCTCTGATTGTTTGAATAGTATGGACCTACACAGATTATCAGATTATATCCTATTTGACTTTTCTGAAACAAATGTGTAAAGTCTGCAAGATCAAAAGTTGTAACATCTAATATGTTACTGAACAGGTGTATCTTTCTTACTTCATTACTATCTATATCTTCAATATCATCTACTGTCAGGTCATCAAATTTCTTTGCTGTAATTTTAATTTCCACATCATATAGCAGTTCATATTTTGATAAAACGAATCTAGCTCTTTCCAAAGCCTTTTCAGATGGATCAATGAGATTTACTCTCAATATTTTGGGACTGAATCCTTTTTCATTTATATAGTCTAAAAGGCATATTGTAGCTGTGCCTTGTCCGCACCCCCAATCATATATTTCTATTTCCCATGGTTCTTTTAAGAGACAATCTATTATGCCTGTACTTTCAAATGCAGCAAATAATTTAGCCTTGTGCATTTTTCCAAAGCACTTAAGATACATATTAAGATGGTCATCGTCATCTAATATACCTTTTCCTCTTTCAAGATCATTATAGAGGCTGTCTAATTTATTGAGTGAATAGACAGACAGTTGCCTGACCGCACAATCCCTGACCAAGTCAAAGGTTATGTCATAGCCTAGGTCTAATATTTCATTCCTAAAATTACCCATACCTTTATTTCCCAGTTATATTTTCATTATGCGGATTTTCTCTATGTTTTATATAATTCTGTTTAGCAATCTCCTTACTCGAATTTGCGTAACAGTATTCACACAGATGCGGACATGTATTGTACTCTCCAATATCCTTGCTGTCTATACATCCGCAAACTTTCCTCTGACCTTTGTCTTTCTTGTTTTTCTTATATTCAACGCTAATCTCCCCAAAGATATCCTTCGTTACTTCTACTCCTATATGGTTCATCAGCAGCATATCATCAGAGAAGTATTTTATCATCAACTCGTCATCTATACACTTGTTGTGCTTGATACCAAACATATCCAGGTCTATCTTTTCTGCACACGTAGCCAATTCGAATTTCCATTCCTTGTTCATATCCACGAGCCCGGCAGCAAACTCTATCATATCTTCCTGTGAAAACTCTCTATACTGAATATTGTTCTTATAGAGATTGTTCTGTACCTTCTTATATGACGAAATATCAGCAAAACTGAAGACAAGTTTCTCTGTATATCCGTTCAATTTGACTCCTATATTGTAAATCTTCTCCAGGAGATCATCAACTGTCAAACCTTTGGCTAATATTAAAGGGTCAAATCTCCATATTACTTTCCCATATCCCAATCTATCAACCAATCTCTTGAATGTATCCATCCTACTACTTAGAGATGGTACACCCATTTCCAATTTTTCTTCATGATAGTCATTCAAAGTAAATTGGATATAGCTATTTATGCCTCTATTGTCTAAATAGTCCAATAATCCTCCTGTATTAAGAAGTGAAGCCGGATTCTTTGACCAGAATACAATGAGCCTTGTCTTATCGTATGCCACATAAGATTTTACCCCATTGAAAGGGTTTTTCCATACTGAATAACCTTTCTGCAGCCTTTCTTGGAACCAATCTGCATAAAAGGCAGGTATATCTGTAGCACGACTTGCTGACACAATTATTGGTTCACTTGCTTCTACACTTATACCATCGTCTGTATTTATCGTTATCTTTTCCATTTTTACTGTTTACCGCAATTAGTTCGTTTCTAATAACCCTAAAATTACTTTTGAGGATAAGAATACACATAAATTTAATGGCCATTCTGTGTTACATGGTGTATTATCATCATTACAATTTCCAGCACATAATATCCCTACAACTTCTCCATTCAGAAATACAGGACTGCCACTACTTCCTGATTTAAGCTGTTTGTCTGTATCTGCCGCGTAGTAATTACCTTCTTTTAATCCATTTACTACAGCATTACACTCTACATATTCTTCTCCTAACATACGCCAACTACAGCTTTTCAATACATCATCTTTTTCTGGAACAATATTAGAAAGAACCAGTGGGCTATTGGCATTTGGAACAGAATATACCGCAATATCATAACTCTCAGATATATTTTCATCATTGTGAAAAACAATAGGATTTATCAAAGGTATTTTTTTACCGTTCCATCTTATGCTTGGGTTTATACATTTATATATTACATGACCTGCTGTTATAAACATATCTCCGACCATTACACCGCAACCTTCATTATAGTTATCGGATATAATGGATAGAACATATTGCTTCATTTTTGTTATATCTTGAATCTTTTCCATATTAATTATCAAAAATAATATAATAGCCACTAGCACCACATAAAGTTCCACTAGCTTAGGCTATCTCAACCCTATACATAGATTGGAGCAGCCTTGATTTTCTGGTGAAAGCATTGTCATAGAAGTGGCCGTAGTAGTTGCCCGATTTCGGGTTCTACCTGTAAACGCCCTCTATCGTCACTACTCTGGCCGGAGCTTTCAGCTGCTCCTTGAATATACACGCCACTTCCTGCGGTGTATATATCACCGGAGCTTCTGCTTTTGCTATATTTATATTCTCTTCCATTTTGAAAGCTTTGTATTTATAGTGTATAACCTATTCTTCTACAACTTATAACGCCTCTTTTCAATATAATAGCATCAATAGTTTCTTTTTTATAATGCTCAAATTTATATTTTTCATTATCGTATTTTTCCATTGTATATTTTTCATATTCATAATCACTTATACCATAGACATCAAATCCTAGTTTTTTACACACATCTTTTGGTAATGAATAATCTTGCTTTACAAGACCAAAAACAGTATATCCTCCTTTAATACATAAGGACATCATTATATGTTCTTTTGTTGTGAAAATGAGCCCTCCCAAAATAGAGCCTATAAAACTACCTATAGCATAAGCTAAAACAGGTACACCTAAAATAAATTGTAAACTTAATCCTCCTGCGATACTTCCACTTGCAATATATAAATTTCTTTCAGTCTTTATTGCAAATTCTTCCTCTGATATTTTTCCAATGGTTAGTTTGTAGCTATCATAAATAGCTTGACATGCAAAAACTGCAATAGTAGAAACAGCAGGAGCAAAACTCTCAGACATAGATAAAGCCTTCAAAGCATCACCAAGTTCTCCCATTTCTGCATAGGTAGTTATAGATGCAGTAATTGTTCCCAATACAAAGCCTTGTAATCCCCCAGACAGTCCTGATTTACCGATATTTAATAAATCTTCTTCTCTCATTTTTCCATCGCTAACCATATTTTTTATTAGTGAATAAATATGAGGTAGCATTTTGATAAGAGCTGAAATCCAAGCAGCACTTAATCCAGCATTAAGTATATTTTTAAATATATATATTCTATCTGCTTGTTTAGCAACAGTTATATCATATCTTTTCGGATCAAATTTTCCTTCTTTACTCAATGTTGCAATTACTTTAGCATCATTTTCTGTTAGAGGCATTGATTGATCTCCAATAGGTGAGGATATATGATCAGTAAGTTTAGACCTAACATCTTGTAATATTTTAGCAATCTTCTCTCTATCTGGATTATTCAGATTATTTAATTCTTTTGATATTTGCTTATCTAAAGCAGCTATTGCATCTTTTATTTGATCCGATGGTATAAGACGAGCCTGACCTTCATACATACCTAACATCATATCAGTATTAGGATCTATACCATTCATTAATAGGAAATCCCTTCTACTCGGGATATTACTTTTATCCTTCAGACTGTGAATGTATCTTTGATATGCCCACTCTAATGGATGCCCTTGAGCCATAGCACTGCTTGCACCATTTTTGTAATATTTCAGACTATAGTCTTCTCCCCAGCAAGTAGTGACATCGACAGAGCCTAACTTATTTGAGTTCACCATTGATGCTCTTTCTGTGCTACGATTAGCAGCTGCATTAATATTTAGTGTATATGTATGCCAGACTTCTGCAATATATCCTTTTAACTGAGGGTTATTATTTCCTTTAAAATCATTCATAGCTTGTGTTAGTTTATCAATTTCAACTTGAATGCTATTTAAATATTCCCCATTAGTTAGTCTTGTTCTTTCTGCTCCTACATATACACCCAATTCACTAACAAAGTAGTTTATTCCGTTTCTAAAGTTTTTTTTTTACTGTCTTCCGCATCTTTACTGTCTTGCGTATCTTCCCTCGCATTATCATTACTGTCTTCTTTTATATTTAGTAATTCATTCAAATAGAAACGATAAAAGATAACGATTGCCAATAAATATTGATGTTTTCTTTTTTCTTCTTTAGAAAAATAATTCCTTATTTTCTTTAAAATCCATTCTAATACCCATCCGATAGGCCCCAAAATGCTTGGTGATGCAATAGATATTGACATCCAGGCACATGCTGTACGGATTCTTTCTTCATTGTTCTTACAACTATTTACCACATTATCCCAGTCTTTGCCATTTTTCATATTTTTTACTTGTTTGGCTATATCATCATCTATATCGTTATGATTTAAATTCAAATCATTCAATATAATGATAAGATCCTCTTTTAAATTAAAGTAGGATTTTTCAGTCCAATTAAAATCTTCACAATATACCCAAGCATTCTTTCCATAATAGCCTATATGAATTCCATATTTATTATATACATCTTTAAACATTTTCGATTTCTTATTCACACTTTTCTTTCCTATATATAGGACATATTCTTTAGATACTATTTCTTGATTCTTAAATTGTACTAAATTAAAATCCAAGTTATTAATGGAGTCATTATTTGATACAAGTATCTTTAAAAATTCTGCAATTTCTAGTAAGTCTTTATCGTAACAAGTTATAAAATTTGCCATATGTATTTTTAAGTGCTTTAACAATATTTTTACAAAGTATCACATAATAAATCCTTGATATTTACACCTAATATCAAAGAAATCTTTTTAAGTGTATGCAAATCTGGCTGAGATGTATTTGTACACCATTTAGAAACAGTAGTTTTATTAACACCTAATTCTTCCGAAAGCCACTTGTTCGTTTTTTTCTTCTCAACCAAAACTAGTTTTAATCTATTTAAATCTTCCATAAAACTATATTTATCTGTTTTGAACACAAATATAGTGATTTTAAGATAGGAACTCAAAAAGAAGTTTGATCGAAATTTAAGCTGAATAATAAATACAATATACTTATTTTTTATGATGATAAATATGGAACTTTATATTTAAGCGACAGTCATTATTTATAGTGACTTATCCAATATGCTAATAATCGATATTATATAATTCGGATCTTCCGCATATCCAATTTCATCAAGCCAAAGCAGATAGTTACCACCTTTATACTTGTATTGTACTTTAATATAATAGGCACGTACACTTTCTGTCCAATGATTGAATTCATAGTATTTTCCTGTATGTGGATTGGTAAGTCCAAAAAGATTGTGTTTGTTCCGGCATACTGAAGAACGGAACCATCCGGTCTCTAGTATAGCCTGGGCCAATACGATTTTAGGGTATAGGATTCTGTTTCTTATGATTTCTTTATAAAGGTTGGGAATAGTAAGTTTTGGAAGATTGTTTTCAGCTTGATTTTTATCCTTGATTGTATTTTGCTGCGTTGCTTTTAGGGATGCTTTCCTGTCACTATTCCGGCTGTTATTTTTCAATTTCTTCTGATTGTCCGATCCGACAGTCAGGGTATCCTTTACCATCATCTTATTCTTTTTCCCTTCTGTAACATCCTTTCCTGCACGGTTATAAGACTCTTTTTGTCTTTCTGTTGGCAGAAGTGCCGAATCTCTGGTTATCGTATAGAACTGTGCCGATACGCTTACCGGCAGTAGCATCAGAAGCAGTGAAATCAGAATAGTGTTGCGCATTTCTTTTTCAGGGGATTGCCGTGAATACATTTGTGGCATTCAGGCGGTTAGAACCGCAAATATAACAGCTTAATTACAGTAATATGGAAATGCACAACAGAAATCAGTCTGATTTGTTGCCATACGAAAAACTGGCAATACTGGGTATCGACCGTGAAAAGGCGGACAGCTTACCCATGGAAGTGAAGGTGAAGCTGATGGCAGGTGAAGTGACTCCCATCATGCAGGTATCCATCAATGCAAGGAACGGCAGCATCATCACCATGCCGATGAAGCTTCAGATGACTACAGACAAGAACGGTGCTTCGGCTCTTATTGCCTATCCGGTACGTGCCGAACTAGACCGGGAACGCAACAAGATTCTCAATCTCACTCAGCAGGAGGTTGAACGCCTGGCCAGAGGTGAGGTAATTCAGAAGGCGATCAATGTGAACGGTGAAAAGACTCAGCAGTATCTCCAGCTTGATCCCGAAACGAAATCCGTCATTCACAAGCGTGTCACTGACATCAAGCTGGAGCAGCGTCTGAAGGACATGGAGAAGGTAAACGACATTGAACTGGGTATGCAGCAGAAGCAGCAGGTACGGGAGGGAAAACCTGTTGAACTGAATGTGGGCGGCAAGAAGGTTTCAGTCGGCATTGACCTGAAGGAGCAGCAGGGATTCAAGCTTATCAAGGGAGACATGAAGGAATGGGAAAGGCAGCAGAAGCTCCGCTATGACGAGATTCATCCTGAATACCTTGGCCTTGTCATGACTGACAAGAACCGTTGGGAGTATCAGAAGGTGGTGGACAAACAGTCCATGGAGCGTGCCATTTCACTCTCTCCATCCCGGAAGGAAACTAAAGCAAACAGCCTTAAACTCTAATACTGATTCCTATGACTAAAAAGACAGATTCAGATAATGATAACGGTATCATACGGCAGTTCAACGAACTGAAGAAGAAGCATCCGGATGCCATGCTGCTGTTCAGACGGAACAGTTTCTATGAACTCTTTAAGCAGGATGCCGTCAAGGCTGCCGCAGTGCTTGCCATCGAGATTACAGACAGGATGCTGCCTGACTACAAGAGACCTGTAAAGATTGCATCATTCCCTCAATCAGCACTTGACGTTTATCTGCCCAAACTGATACGTTCCGGAATAAGGGTTGCAATCTGTGATGCACTGGACAGTTCTTTGAAGAAGACCGGACAGGACAAGGCTGAGAATAATGACAGAACCATTCAAAACAATACAGATATGGGAAAGAAGAAAAAGGAACAGGGTGTGCAGGAAAATCCTGACAGAACAGTGGAGAACACTGTTGATGTAAAACCTGCAAGGGAAAAGAAGTCGAAGGCCAAAGCTGAAACCAAAGCTGAGACCGGGACGGATAATGAGGTAAAGACCGAGAAGAAGGACGAACAGAAAACGGAGAAAGCTCAGGAACGAAAGCCCCGTGAGCCGCAGATGGTGACAGCCAACGGTGAAAAGGTAACTCATGGCCATGCCTACCAGAGTACCACCAATCCTGCCGAATGGTACTTTACCGCAAAGATTGACGGACAGCAGCTCAAGCCGCAGAAGATGGATGCAGCAGACCTTGCTGCCTATCAGAACAAGGAAATGACGGTACCGCAGCTGATGGAACGCTACTATCCGACAAAGCTGATGCCGAAGGTATCTGAGGAAGCCTTCCGTATGCCAATGGAGATTGCAGGACCGGACGGTTCCATAACCGTAAACAAGTTCAATGTCTATAAGGAGAAGGACGAGCAGCGTCCTGACTTTGGAAAATACAAGTTCTATGTTCAGGTTGGGGATACGAACATGTCTGCCGTGGCTTCACGCCAGGACCTGAATGCCTACTTTGACAGGGTGGCTACTCCGAACCAGCTTATTGAGAAGAACTTCGGGGAACGTCTGCATCTGAAATCCGCATACGAGAAGTATCAGCTTCCTGAAGGTGTTGACCCCAAGGGTGTGCGTGTGGCCAAGGACAGGAACGACAACAAGTGGAAGGTGTCGGTTGACCTCGGAGAGAAGGGACAGACTTCCCGGCATGAAATCTCCTTTGATGACGGTTATTCGCTTTTCAAGACAAAGACGGCCACAAGGGAACAGATTGCAGCCAAATATCTGAATACGGAGATAACCGGTATGCTTGCCGCCAACACCGCAAAGGTGGAGAAATCGGCTTCTATGAAAATGTAACATAATCAGAGTTGTTTCATCAATTTTATGTAATAAACTAAAGCTATAAGATATGTCAGCTAAAATGAATCATGAGGAGCTTGTGGAGCTTCTGCAGGAGGGCAAAATCGGTTTCCTCCGCTTTGTTATGGACAGTGAGAATGCAGATGATTATCTGGAGTGGTGCCGGTCACACGGTACTGACCCTTCGGATGAATCGGCCGAGTTCTATGTGGAACAGACGGACATCGAGCAGATGGACCGTCAGGTAATGGATGACGACAGCTATGGCATCTGGAACTGACTCTCAGGGAAACAGCGGACAGGCGGCCATAGACCGCTTCGCTGCAATGATGATTGAGCGTATGCAGCAGATGAAGGATACCGGATGGAAACAGGGATGGATTGGCGGCGCATCGGGGTATGCCGGACTGCCGCAGAATGTGGGTGGCCGCAACTATTCAGGTTCCAATTCCTTCTTCCTTCAGATGCATACCGCAGCCATGAACTACCAGCTTCCTGTATATCTGACCTTCAAGCAGGCGCATAACCTGAAGGCTCATGTCCTGAAGGGTGAAAAGGCCTTCCCGGTGGTGTACTGGGATATGATGATAAAGGACAGTCAAGGCAAAAGGATAAGCACGGAGGAATACCGTACAATGAGCAAGGAAGAGAAGAAGGATATGGATGTCATTCCTTTCATCAAGTCATTCCCGGTGTACAATGTGGCGCAGACCAATCTGGCCGAAGTACAGCCGGAGAGGATGCAGAAGCTACTGGACAGGTTCAAGGTTCCGGAACTTAGGGATACGGAAGGTATGTACACACATGCCGCACTCGACCGTATGGTGGAGACGCAGCAGTGGCTATGTCCGATACGTGCCGACAAGCGTGAGAACGGTGCCTATTATTCTCCCTCGAAGGATATAGTGGTGCTGCCCATGAAGGCGCAGTTCAATATCGGTGATTCTCCGGAAGAAACCTACCGTGGCGGAATGGAGTATTATTCTACCATGCTCCATGAAATGACTCACTCCACCATGACACCGGAGCGTCTGAACAGGGAGATGGGCGGCAGGTTCGGTGACCCGAAATACGCCAAGGAGGAGCTGGTGGCGGAACTTACGGCTGCCATGATCAGCCATTCCATGGGCTTTGATTCCAGGATAACGGACAACTCGGCTGCCTATCTGGACTCGTGGATTGGTGTACTGAAACAGGAACCGAAGTTTATCGTATCAGTCATGGCTGACGTGAACAAGGCTTCCGACCTGATTCTTGACCATGTGGATAAACAGCGTCTGGCTCTCGGCGAGCAGCCTTATCTGGCAAAGAATGACCCGCTTACTTCAATGAGTGCTGACGAAGAGAAATCTTTCAAGAATGCGGCCATCGTCAAGACCCGTTCCGGAGACTATGCCATCCGTGCGTCATACGATGGTGTGGAGCTGGGGCTGAAGAAGGTTTCCAAGGAAACGGCCAAAACATTCTTCCAGCTTACGGACTGGAAGGACAAGGAGGCATTCCTGAACATGACGGCACGGAAGACATACGAACCGGAGATTACTATGATGAGCAGGAACCGAAATGCCGGTACAGGACTTGGTATATGAAATTCTGTATAACATCTTAAATCGGAAAGCATGAGTGACTACAAGGTTAATTTCAGGGAAATGAAATCCCGTGTGGGGATTGATGACATTGCATATGCTCTGGGATACCGTCTGGACAGGAAGGCCGGTGTCGGACGTTACATCGAGCTGGTACTCGGTGAAGGCGGTAACAGGAGGGATACGCTGATTGTCAGCCATCCGAACGACAAGGCGGCACAGACCTTTTTCCGGCGTGACGGTTCAAAAGGCGATGTGGTGACACTCATCCGTGAGAATCTTTCTTCCTTTACTGTATCCGGAAAGGATGAGTGGCAGAAGATAGCCAAGGTCATGGCACGTTTTGCCAACATGCCTGAACCTGAATACAGGGAGGACAGGGAGTATGTTAAATCGGCAGGAAAATCATGCGGTGTGTTTGACGCTTCCAGATATGAGGTGAAGCCGGTTGACACTGGAAAAATACCGGGACTGTTTTTCCGGCGCGGACTGTCCAAAGCAACCGTAACTGCTCTTTCGCCCTTTATTTACCTAATAAGGGACAGGAACAACGCGAAGTTTGAAGGTTACAATATCGGATTCCCATATACTGACGGAAAGGGAAATGAAGTCAGGGGGTATGAAATCAGAGGACATGGCGGTTACAAGTCGAAAGCTGCCGGTACGGATTCGTCATCTTCGGCATGGGTGGCTGTTCCTTCGGGTATCAGTCCGGACAATGTAAGAAGCGTGTTTTTCTGTGAATCGGCTTTTGACGCCATGGCCTTCTACCAGATGAACCGGATACAAATTGGGGACAGTGCAGCTCTTGTTTCATTGGGCGGCACATTTTCCGACAGGCAGATAACCGGAGTCATGGAGCGTTTTCCCAATGCACGTGCCTTCGACTGTTTTGACAACGACCTGGCCGGAAGGATATACGGACTGCGCATGATGGCTCTGCAGGAAGGTATTCAGATGAAGATAAGCAGGACTGACGGCGGCATCCGTATTGAAGCGAAGGGAAAGGTATTCGAGCCTGACATGGAGCGTCCCCTACCGGCCCAGGTTGCCAGGCAGCTGAACATCCGGTACCGTATGGGACAGTGGCTTCCTCCAAAGGCTTTCAAGGACTGGAACGACTGTCTGCTGAACAGGCCGATGGAGCCGGTGATTTCACCACACAAAGAGGAACGTGAACAGAATCTGAGCGAACAAAGGAATAAAGGACATAAAATCTGAATGATATGAACAGAATCAAGTTAAGAATAACGGTAGTGATTGCTTTAGCGTTTTTTCTGCTGAAAGGTACAGACACTTTTGCACAACAGACAGACCCGACGCTGACGGGTGCTGTCTTTGCACAGACTTCCACCCTGAAGAATATCTATGACAAACGTCAGAAGGCACACGAGAAAATCATTGCTGCCGAGACTGCCGTAACGGTTGCACTCGATAGGGTACACAGTGTGGAGGACAAGATGCTGGAATATCTTTCCAATGCACAGGGTGCCATGCAGAATCTCTATCAGATTAAGCGTGCCGGGGAACTGGTGGCCACGGAGATACCTCAGAACTGCAGCCTGCTGCTCAAATCGGTCGGCAGTAACCTGAAGGGAACGGCCATTGCTGCAATCGTATCGGACGAACTGTCTGATGCCGCAACCCAGATGGCTGCGCTTTATCCGTTCATGAAGCAGCTGGTGACTTCCGGAAGCTATGATACAGGCGGGTCTGACGGAGGCAAGGAGAAGCACAAGGTAAACCTGCTCAGTTCTTCCGAGCGGTACTACATTGCAAACGAAGTACTGACCAGACTGGAGGCTGTCAATACCGACCTCTTTATCCTGGCATGGCAGGTACGCACACTCTCATGGAACGACCTCTGGTTCTCTCTTGACCCGGAAGGATGGGCAAACGTGATGTCCGGCAAGAACATCATAGGAGGAATCGTTGCGGACTGGAACCGGGGGTTCTCATTCAATTAATTCAAACATTGTAATTTATCAGGAATATGGATTCAGAAAAGAAGATTATAGGACGCTGTCCGTTCTGCGGCGGCAACGTGGTGAAGACCTGCAAGGGGTATCGCTGCGAAAACAACACAGGTGAGCATCCTTCTTGTGTGCTCAACATCAATGCCATCATCGGCAACCGGAAAATGAATGACGAGGAGATTGCTGAATTTTTAGAAAAACGCCGTATCCTTTTGGACGGATTCTCCACCAAGGAAGGCAAGACTTTCCCGACAGTGCTGGAACTTGCTGATGACGGTGCTGTCAATATGCAGTCTGTTATCGGCAGGTGTCCGCACTGCGGCGGCGAGGTACGTGTGGGAACAAGGGCTTTCAACTGTTCCAACTACAGCAATCAGGAAACACCGTGCTCATTCGCCATATGGAGGAATATAGGAGGTCATCAGCTGACACTGGAAGAGGCAAAGGAGCTTTGTGAGAAAAACATTACTTCATCAGAACTGGAGATGTACCGGGAAGACGGTTCCATTTACCGCAAGCGTCTCGGTCTGGCTCCGGACAAACTTCAAATCGTAAAAATATGAAACAGGGAAAGAAACTACTGATACTGCCTGCTGTGGCAGTTCTGCTCGGAATGGGAACCGGCTGTTCCGGCAACAGCGAGAATAAGGCACAGGATATGGCAAAAAAGGCACTGATGGCTTCGGTGGACAATCCGGAATCCGTAAAGATTGTCGGAATCAGCAAACCTGACTCTGTATTTGGCCGTGAGTATGTTACCATGAAGGAGAAGATGGCTCTTTCTGTGGCCATGATGAAAATCAGCCGCAGGTTTATGGAGGATACGGATTTTGATAATCCGGATTCAGAATGTCACGGGATGTCCGGAAAGATGAAACGTCAGATGGATACCATGACGGCACTCCGCTCCCTGATGGTTATGGGGGAGCTGAAGCCTATGGGTGATGAAAGTAGTCAGGAACGCAAGCCGTTCAGCGGTTGGAAGGTAAAGATAGAGTATGAAGCCATTGATTCTGACGGGCAACCTTACCGCTCTGAATACTGGTTTATTATGGATAAGGAAGTACAATGTGTAATCAGGTCATTTGAAATTCCACTGTTATGAAGCTGAAAAAAATTATTACCGATACTAGTATGGAGTGGGCTAATGCTCACTTCCTGTCATTGTGAACATGAAGAGTTCACAAGTCATTTATCTTCCCTTCAGGTTGGCAATGTGGTCTGTACGGACGGAAATATATTGTCCATGGACGGATTCAAGCAATCTGACAAGGAACCTGTTGGCATAGTTTTCCATGTAAACCGTAGTTCTGAAGCTGATAATCTCGGTTATGCGGTTTACATTCATGATATGGAACCGCTGGTTTTTGCTGACAGTCTTGGTATTGATCAGGGTACTTCTACATCATTGGCTGATGAAGACGGAAATGAGAACATTTATTCTTTGTTTAATAATGATGAAGTTAAGTCGCCAATAGCTATCAGGACTTTTGATCTGTGGAGTTATGGACAATCAGCCTATATTCCTTCTGTCCGGCAACTCTCTTATCTGTTCGCTGTTCGATATCAGATTAATGGTTGTATAACCGAAGTCAGAGAAAATCCGATTAATCTGAATCCGGGTGAATGCTTGTTATGGACTTCTACTGAAGTAGAAGGGCAAAAGGAGAATAAAGCCTGGCTTTATTCAATGCAGTCAGGAACAATCCAAGAGACCTCTAAAAATCAGTAACATAAATCAGTGGCTATTATGTCTATATATCATATAAAATAGTGAATATAAAAAAGTAGCCTTGATTAGTATATTCTATTTCAAGGCTACACTGATTCTGTGCTTTAGTAATAATGCAAAAGATATTATTCACAGTTTCTATATATTAAATACTGTCCTTCATATTTTGATTAAATATTTAAACCCTATGCTTACGTTCGTGGGTATTCCATAAAAAATCTACAAGTACTGTAGCACTTCCTACAGCAAGTTTTGCATGACGTTCTTCCAAACCTTTATATGATGCTGATTTTCCATGGCCACTACCGTATGAGTTTCGTAAATTAGAAATATTGATTGCTATTAGTTTAAGATTATGTAAGATGGATTTTATACAGTCTGCTTCGGGTAGAGAATCAGAAACGTCTTTAGGAGTAACCTTTAAGTATTTTACTGTTGTATCTACCAACTGTACCAAATTCCATTTTTTATTTATAGTTATATTATTGTCTTCCAAAATTGTTTTGCAGCAGCTTTCAATTAGTTCCTTAGCTTTTCCTATTGCTTCTGTTGGATTCTCAGATTGCATAATTTTCATTAAATCAAGCTGACTGTTCATGTATTCACTTGAAAAACGAATTTTTAGATTTTCTACAATTTCTGTAACCAAAGTAACACTCGCTTTTAACCTTGAAACACTTTCAACACATTTCTGATAAATAATTTTATATTCTGATGATGTTTTTTCTTTTTCATAATTTTTATTATTATCATAGTAATCAAATAGAGCTATACATAATTTAATAACATCATTTTCATTCCATTCTTCTGTAAACTTTATTAAGGATCTGCCTTTTGATAGTCCATAATATTCATTCAAAGGTATCCCTATAATATCCTTCGTAAATTGATTGAATGTTTTGTTATTAAAATCCAACACATAACCATCTCTACAAAACAATGTCATAAAATTTTTAACATCTTCTTTTTTTACTCTTGAAAAGCTACTCTTAATTTTCCTCCAAGAATAAACAACTCGTCCAGATATTACACCATTTATATAAAACTCATATCCATCGTTACTTATAAACTGATTTATCTTTTCTAATACCAACTTCCATATACTAGAATCATCACGTACTTCAGGATGAAATATTTCACATAAAAAATTCAGGAGTACTTCATCTTCTCCATTTTGTAAGCGAAACCTTTCATCCTTAAAAATCCATCCATATAAACAATTTTCATTGTTCAGGCGGGAATCATGTGCTATCATCTCATCTAAAGGATATAATCTGCCTAAAAAGTCTTTAAGGGACAATATTCCGCCGATATAAAACTTTTGTCTTGATGTGTCAAATATATTAACAGATTCCAATCCATTGGTTAGAACATCGAATATATCTCGTCTTGTTAATGTTGTTATTTTTTTCATCCTTATTAATATATATAATAGAATCTTTATTCTTATGATTCAAACTTTAAACTCTAAAGAATATCAATGAATATAACTTCAATTATTTCAAGCTTGCATCATTTAAAAAAATATGATTTAGTGTATAAACTAATGATTCTAATGTTTGCTTACGCAAAGATGGTTTTAATTGGCATTCCCATATTGTAATACAATGCCATCCCATAGCAGCTAACTCTTTTTGTTCTAAAATATCGCGTTCTTTGTTGCGACTTATTTTATTTTTCCAGAAATCAGTATTTGTTTTTGGAATCACAAAATACTTACAATTATCATGGCCATGCCAAAAGCATCCGTTCACAAAAAGAACTGTTCTATATTTCTTTAATACTATATCTGGATGCCCTGGAAGACGAGGATGATTCACTCTATAGCGAAAGCCTCTACTGAACAAGAACTTACGGACCAATATTTCCGGTTTGGTATTCTTGCTATGTATTGCCGACATATTTTTATGACGCTGTTCTTTATTTAGCCGGTCTGCCATTACTTTTTATTTAATCAAATTATCAATATAAATCATTTTTATATTTTGATCTATTATTGATTTTAAATTAAGACTTCCTATTTCCACTTTAACATTAACATTAATCTTATAGCTCATATACAGATTTGCATCGTCTGATATTGTATACATATCTTTCAATTGAGACTTAAGAGTTAGTGTAGGTCCGTTACAATCAAAATTAAAGACTTCATATCTGTCACGATTATTATGTATCAATAAATATTGTACGGCTGTATATCCTTCAATCAAACTCATCAAATCTTCATTCTGATATAATGGCAAGGCAAATGTTTTTGTTTCATTTAGCTTTTTTATGACTATATCAAAATTAGAATCTTCCTCAATAACGCAAATAGTCTTCCCTACTAAGTCTCTATTAAATTCCGTAGAACTAGTTACATCATTAAGAACTTCGTAAGGGTCTTGACCTAAACTACATCTTTCTACATAGAAAGCAGAACGTAGCATCTCTATCAACTTCTTATTTGAGTCTGCATTTTTCTCATTTCGTTCTAATGCAAGTGAATATATTTTTTCATCAGAAAAAGGCTTATAAATCTTACCTATCAACTCCTTAAAATGACGCTTTATATATTCTTCTTCATTAACATTATCATAGGCACGCATTACATAAAAATCATAATCCTTCTGTAACCATTCCTGAATTTCATTTCTAAACATATCCCGCACTTTCTGTTTCCAATTATTCTTTTGGCTCCTCTCATTGCGGGCATACAATGAAAGAACATAAAGGAAATTCACATCGTAATGAAACAGCAATAATGTATCCCTATCAAAAAGACGGTTTTCATAATGAGTCTTCTTGTACCGTTTGTTTATACGATTTGTCTGAACAATGCCATCATCAGTATAATCAAATTCTTTATTCATCATTGCAGAAATAAAAAAGTTTGGAATAATATTATATCCTTCTGTTATGTCATCTCTTAATTTAACCCCTGAATCTGTTGTTCCTTTAGCATTAAAAATATCAACATTATGCTGAATCACATTTCTAGCATATGTATACTGTTTATAGACAGACTTAGGACCTATTTCATGTCCCATTTTATAATATTTACTGTCGCCAATATAGTATGTCTGTTTATTTTCATTATCTATGAGGCTTTTTGCTGTAAATAAATGATCAATAATTTTCCCATCTTCCTGCTCTTTATTCATTTTATCAGGTAGAGGTTTATCACCAATAAGTTCATCAATAATTGCCTCAAATACTATATAGAAGTTTTTAACCAACAAATATTCTTTATGCGCAGTTGAGACCTTTAATTTGTGTGACTCATTAAAAAAGGCATAACATAATTGCCATAACTCAAGAGATTTATCAGAGAAATACTTGTATTTTATCTGTCGCAAGCGGGTACATCCATATCCATTAAGATAAGTTTCAAATTTCTTACCTTTAATCAAGTTATATTGAATATAAATATTGGTTTGAAATCCATATACCTTGCTTATATGATTGAGGATAGAAAAAAATATAACAATTAACTCTTCATCGAAGTTTATTTGATGCTTCTTGTTCACCGGATTTGAATAAACCGGAATTCCATTTTGGATTATGGCTGGTTGTGTAGCAATTGTACGGGTCCAATTTATTCTATTTACCCCACTATGTATATTCTTTACAATATAAAAGAAGAAGTTTTGATTTTCTTTTGCAAACTGAATAAGCGATAGCAATATGTCAAGATAAGTATTGCTTCTAGTATATTTACCTTGCAGAACCTGTTGCATTGTCACTTGATAAACAATACTAGTATCTAATTTCTTATCATTTTTATATACTACTATGGAACGGTATATCCATACTGCAAATTTATAAATAAAGTCTCTCTCATTTTTTTTCAATGGATTATGTTCATCAAGGTTCATTATATCTTCAGGGCGATATTTACCAAAAACCAAATTAACTTTTTCCTCTTCTTCATCTTCCATAAGTAGCACTTTAGGAAGAATAAAGACACAATCCTGAAGCAGAACATTATAATAATATCCTACATAGTGTATTGACACCTTACCCTCAACATTTTCCAATGCATCAATGCCATAAAGGACATCCTTTATGGCATCTACATTATATTGATATTCTTCAATGAGTATTCGCATTACTTATTCCTTAGTTTCATCACTTACTAACTTAGAATCTGCTGACTCTACAGTATCATCAGACATTGAAGTTGCTGATGCTACAGATTCATTAATAGGATCAATCTTAAGATTCTTCAAAAACAGCTCAACTTTCTCTAATACAATTTTAGAGTCTTTTCCTTCAGGCGTGTAAAATTTAGCAAAGGACAATTTACATACTTTCCCATCAGTGTCTTTTTCATCATTAAAAATATCATCGCTAAACTCGTAATCCTTGAAAACATCATTCCAAAGATAAAACAGTACTTTACCAACAAATCTTTCTGCAGTGATAATTTTATCCTTATTTGCTTTACAGAAAAAATAGCCAAGTTGCTTATCTTCAGAATTGGTAGTACTACTTATTTTATCGTTAATCTTTTCTATGAAAGACCACCAGTCATAATGTTTTTCGCCAATCTCAATAACCCACTTTTCACCTGCATCAGAAATCGGCATGTATTTCCAATCCCAACGGCGTTTGAATGCTGAATCAATTGGGAACAATGATTGGTCACTTGTATTCATTGTAGCCCATATATAAAGATTATTAGGCAACAACAACTGTTTACCAATTAAGACTTTATCCGCAAGTCCTTTTTCATCATACATTGAATCTATTGCATTCTTTTCATCATCACTCAATTTAATATCTTTAAACTCACTTAAGAGTTGTTTTTCCAAATCTTTATCTGCAGTAATAGGATAATCTGAATATCCATTATCATTACGGTCTAACAACTGAAAAAGATCTCCAAAAATCTGGGCGCAATTACCTCGGTTTATCTCCTCAATTATAAGATATTGAGGCTTACCTTCTTTCCATAATTTCCATGCATTTATATAAGCCTGTAAAAATGCCTGTTCAACAAACTTATACACAATTTGTTCTTTATGTAATTCTTTATCATCAATTTTGATTGGTACACCCAATTCATCACATATAGGCAACATCTCAGTAGTAGGTTTATAGGTACCAACAAATGTAGAATAATCACTATCAGGATGGAAAGTAGTACGAATAACCTCAGCATTTTTTGTCTCTTCTTTGATTGTATGAGACTTGCTTGTTCCTGGAGCCCCATAATATATCTGCTGAAGATTCTTTGTTTTTGATTCTTGAGATGAAGGCTCTTCGGGAGTTGCTATTACATTGACATTTTGAGATTGAAAAAAATTAAAAAAGTTATTATATAAAAGTCTAGGAATATAATATAGAATATATTCTTTTGACCCTGTATACATAATAGCAAAATAGTCAGAAGAATTGTTTGGCCATTTTAACTTTAACTTATCAATAAAAAAGTCCTTAATTTGCGAACGACCAGTATCAGAATTTGAATAAGCTTTCCGATCTCCTCTAAAAGTAACGTTAGACAGTTTTAACTCGATACGAGAACCTGCTAATTTTTCTTGTTCCACACTTAAAGGTTTAAAAACAAGATTAATTACAGGATTCATGGCATTATTCGGGATTTTTAAAAAGTCCTCACACCACGACCTGCCTAATTCAAATTGTTTACCGCCATTATCAACTATATCATTTGTCCTAAAACGTTGAATTTTAATATTAACTGCCATTTTTACAATAATTTACCCCATTGTTCAGCTAATGCTTCTGCAAATCCTGGGAATGTTTTACTTCTTAATTTTCTTCTTTCCTCAGTCGATATCTTTGTATTGAAAGAATCTGAATACCACTTGGGTAATGAACGCCCACTTGATAAAACAACCCTCTCACCTGGATCTACAATTTTTGTTGGAACAAGTGGGGGAAGATTATGTAGCCAAAGGCATGTCTTTTTTGAAGCAGAGTCCCCGAACCAAAATGGTTGAACAATTTGATCAGGCTTTCTATACACTGAATTCATACAACCAACAGGATTTTCTATCGCCCATCTTTTTATATCTGTCTTTGTAAACTCCATAAAAAAATCTTCTGCTTCTTTTTTATGTTGCCTTCTTCCTAAGTGATTGGGATGTTCTCTTCTTTGTTCAATCGGTAATCCAGCATCATCTGGATGATATAACCATCTAGCCCCACTTACTGATAAATAAGTACATGGAGGATGTGCAATCATTAAATCCCATGTTTCTCCTTCTGGAAGAAAATATAAACTTCCATTCTCAAGATGACCACCACGATTAGGAATAACTTTAAGAACATCTTCCATAAAGTGCCATTCCGGATGTCCACCACTGCATTCAATTATGTCGCAGCTAAATGCATTATGTCCTCTTTCTCTAAAAGCCTTACATACCGCTTGGCTTTCTTCACATGCTATTAAAATATTTGCCATTTTATTTTATTATTCTATATAATGAATCTGCAATTGACTTTGCAAAATTAACAGGAACAGCATTCCCTATCATCTTGTAACAATAAGCTCTATTTCCTATAAATTCATAATCTTCTGGAAAAGTCATCAGGTTTGCAGCTTCACGTATTGTAATGAATCTAGCTTGCTTTGGATCAGGATGAATAAACATAAAACCATCTTTTTGCAAATGTGCAACAATTGTTGGTGATGGCTTATCCCATTCTAAATTTCTATATTTACGATAGAGCGTATTTCTTCCTGTAACTTTTTTATAGAAATCTATTGCTTCCTGCTGACTACATTTATTCATTCCTTTTGTTATCCATTCCCTAAGTACTTCAATATCTCTTGCACTACAATGTCTTGGTAGATGATATGGATCAGACTCATCAGTAGCTTTGTGAGAAACATTTTTTCCTTTGATTTTTTCAACAATCGGTAATGGATATATTGGAGGGAGTTTTCCTATTGCATCTCTTACAACTTTATGTTCTGAACATACATGTTCGGAAAAATCATTATAGAAATCCGAGAGTGAGAAATTTTCTCCTTTTTTTATTCCAATTAATATAACACGTTCTCTATTTTGAGGAACAGAATAATCATACGCATTATATACAGCACTTGCAAAGGCATTTGGTTCTAATGTCGTATATCCTATTTCCTTAAAAGCTTGATAAATACGTTCAACAACTAATTGTCCGCCTGGTTTTGCACTAAGCATGCCTTTCACATTTTCGAAAATAAAAGCTTTAGGTTTAAAAGCTTCTACAACTTTTACAAAACTCTCAAACAGATAGTTTCTATAATCATCTTTCATTGAATTTTTATCAGTAGCTCTTCCATGAATCGAATACGCCTGACATGGTGGCCCTCCAATAATTAAATCCACCTCCTTACTACCTATTATACTCTTTAAACCTAGTCTTGCATCATCTGAGTTATTGTCTCCATATTGGAGAAATGATTCATCAGACCAATGTCCATCAATAAGTTCATCAGTTTTTTGAATATCAAATAGGACAACCTTCTTCATTGCATCTTCCTCTGTTTCACCCCATTTTTGAACTAATCTTCTTCTAAGAGTTTGTACCATAGGAAGTTCCCATTCTACATGAGCAAGACCATAGAAGTGTCCCGATTGCATAAAGCCTTCAGAAAGTCCTCCACAACCTGCAAAAAGATCAATAAAGTTATATTTTTTATCCATTAATTTTCTAATCTTACCACTCTTACATTTTTTTCTTAAACTCTTCAAATCGTACTAATTCAGTTAATTCAACATCTAATAATTGAGCAATTTGCATAAGGCTTGCTAAATCAGGTTGGTTCGCATTTGTACACCACTTAGATATAGTAGTTTGGTCTTTACCCAATTGCTCAGCCAACCATTTGTTAGTCCGTTTCTTTTCTGCAAGTACTACTTTAAGCCTGTTCAATTCTTTATTTTCCATTTTGAAATGACATTTACAAAATACAAATATACGAATTATATCTCAAATATACGGATATTAAGCAATAATTATGATTGTAACTAAATAAGATGATTTATATTCATTATTTGTTTTTATAAACTTATTTTATATGTCATACTAATTTAAGCAGTTGGGAACTGTCTAAAGCTTGTACTTTCGGGACAGCCAATTTTCTTAAATACAGGCAAGCTGTCCCGACTGTTCGTATTTGTACGATGCCGGAACAACTTGCCTTATGCTAAGGAAACTTATCGGCTGACTTGCTTCGTATCCCGATACCAGGCAAGTTTCAGCTGACAGGTTCTTCCTATCATGCAGATAAATCAGGGCAGTTGCCAAAGACAGAGCCTTTAAGGTTGCGCTACTCTTCACTTTAAAGGCTCTGACATTGGCAACCGGTTACCGGTGGTTTGTCTGAAAACGGATACTATGCTCTTAAGAAATCTTTGAATACTGAATATCAGGAAATCATTGGAACATCATAGCCGGAACCGTTTCTTATGTGCAAAGGTACTGCGGACTGGAGAAACGCCAAGTGACGCTTACGCTTTCAGTCGGAGGACTTGACGGCAGCCTTCCGCAAATTTTCTCATGCCTCAAAAATTTGGGTATTCCGTCTGCATTCTCTGACTTCACACTTGTCTTTTTCTCCCTCTAGTCCGCAGTCACAAATGCACATAAAACGGTTTATCCCGGCCATGAAGCTCAATGAGCTTTACTGAAGGGAAAAGAATCGGAACTTCAAAATTCAAATGTTATGCGAGCAAGGAGAATGAATATCAAACAATCTTTTAATTTTTTACTGATATGTGCAGATTGATGACGACACAACTGGCGGAAGCTCTGGAGGGTTATCCGCTCTACTCCCAGGACGGCAAGGGAAAAGAAGCTGTTTGCCGTGCGGTTTTTGCCCTTGGTTCTGTAAGGTGGTTTATCCTTGAAGGAAACAGGGAGAATGACGATGTGATTCTATTCGGTATCGTAGTCGGACTCATGGAGGATGAATACGGGTATATTTCCCTCAATGAACTTTCGGATGTGGAGCTTGACCTGAGTGCTCAGGGGCTTGGCAAGCTCCAGGTAAGGCAGCAGCAGAACTTTAAGCCGGTTCCGCTGAAACAGATTCAGGACAGCAGGCTTCAGGAATTTCTTGCAAGGTTTGAATAGGCTGTATGAAAACAGAAGTGGCCGGTCCTATCCGTCACGGACAAGACCGGCTGCTTATTATAGCAGGTAAATGAAAACAAAACTATAATTGTATGGTAAATGGAAAATTGTCGTAATATTTTTAATATCTCTGCCCGGTATGGGTGGAGCGTTTCTATGGAAAACATGGATGGAATCCGGCTTCTAAATTTCAGGAGAAAGACTTCGAGCAGTGTGCCGTTCTGCTTTACCATTGAAGCCGGTGACGGTACAGCCGGATGCATAGCAAAAGAAATATTCTCTTTCGTCAGTGCCGCTGTTCCTGAACAATGTGCAAGGGAATGGATGATTCAGTCAGGAGCAATGGAGCCGTCCGAGTTCCTTCAGGCCGTGTCCGACATGGAGGATGTCAGGCTAAGGGCAAGGCTGCTGGCTCTTGAACTTGCAGCTATGAATGCCAAATGTAATCTTTTGGATACCATTCCATGGGACAGGCTGAACTAACGGTGTTTCTTACGCTTGCGGCCACGTTTGGGCAGACCGGTTTCCTTGTAGGTTATCAGGTCAGTTCCTCTGAACACCCTTTTTGCCTTGTCAGGTATCTTCAGGAAAGCCAGCGGCTTTTCCATATAACGGATATAGGCATAGATGGTGCAGCGGTGAACACCCAGGTAGCGTGCTGCCTCCTTTACTGAATATGTCTTTTCCGGAACAACTTTCATTATTTCTCATGCTGGTTAATCTTTTCTTTTATTGGATGCCGTAAAGGTAAACAGTTGATTATTAGCTGTCAATACGTCAAATATGGGATTATTTCGGAGATTGTGGGAATACGATGGATTATGTGTTACCATCATATCAATACGGCTGGACTAAAGCGGTTGATGGTAAATCTGTTTTTACGGAAATAAGGAAGGCATATATTTGATGGTTGACAGCGTTGACAGCAAATCCAATGAAAATCCGGCATAAAGTCAGTCTTGGAAATTGCTGTAATACAACATATTATATTCTTTCTGATTTTTCTTATAAAGAATAGAGTATTATAATGTGTCAACGTTTGGCTATGGATTTTTAGCGGACTGAAAATTGTGGCTACACTTGTCAACGTTTGTCAACGCATGATTTCTATGTGAAGTATCTGATACACTGACAGATACTATCTGTCAACACTGTCACCCCTGAAACGGGTGCATTTTATTATCTGAAAACGTCTGATGCGAAAGGGATACATGGTTATCCTAATGTACCGTTACAGCCACAGGTTTGTTCAGCATGCCTCTGCAGATATTTTTTTGCAAAGGTATCTCCGGCATTGCAAACGTCAAACACAGGGCTGAAAATCTTCCTCAAACAGGGTTGAGCGTATTTTCATCTTCCCTTGAAGTTTGCCTTATTGAATGCCTGCGCTTCTGAGAACTGCAAAAAATATCCTTCGGGCAAGCTGAAAAACTTGCTGACAGAAGGGGAAAAAATCAGAGCGTATGGTACAGATGGACGAAAGCATCAGAAAGCAGTTGGAAAAACCACAGACATGGTTCTGCAAGTATTTTCCCAAACGTATTCAGAATGTGGGCGAGAAGGAAATCGCCGACAGACAGTTGGTTTATGACTTCAAGGATGGAAGGTCTCATGAAGCGGTGGCACAGATGACGGCAGCAAGAATGATTGAAGAGCACGGCAGCAGATGCTCACAGTTGGTATTCATTCCGGTTCCGGCATCATCGGTAATAAAGAATGAAATCCGATATATGGACTTCTGCAAAAGGGTATGTGAACTCACAGGAGCAATAAACGGGTATGACCATGTAAGGGTATGCGGAGAAAGACTTGCTATTCATGAAAACCGTAAGGCTGAAAAGGAAATCAGAAGGGTGAGCATCATCGAGTTTGATGAAGAGTGGTTCAGAGGCAAGGCAGTCATAGTCTTCGATGATGTAATAACACGCGGATTAAGTTTCGGTATATATGCGAATCAGTTGGAGAGTTTCGGAGCGAATGTCATTGAAGGCATCTTCCTTGCAAAAACCCATTATAAAGTATAGAACTATGAACGGAATATTATCAGAAAAATCAAAGTCACTGGCTTTCACGGGACACAGAACTGTTCCCGTAGAAAGGCAGGATGAAATAAGGGCACGGCTTGTTGAAGCTGTGTCCGTCGCCTGCAAATCGGGTATAACCTGCTTCTATTCAGGCATGGCCATGGGATTCGACCTGATGGCCGCTGAAACAGTATTGTCACTGAAGGGAAGGTATCCGGATATACGGCTAATTGCCGTTGTTCCTTTCAGAAGACAGAACTGCCGATGGCCTTCAATTGAAAAGGAACGTTATCAGAATATAGTTTCCAGGGCTGACCGGATTATCGTATTGAGTGAATACTATTTCAAAGGATGTCTTCTAAGGCGCAATGACTTCATGCTGGAGTATTCATGTGGCGTGATAGCCTTTTATGACGGCAAACCTTATGGTGGGACATTCTACACCTGCAGGAAGGCTGTGAAGAAAAACATGGACATAGTAAATCTGTACTGAAAACCAATCCGGATTATAGTGAAAATATTATACGAAACAGATGTGCAACTTTCTTGCATATCTCATTTATAATGCTTATATTTAGATAGTTAAACAAGTTATAAGAAGTAATTTTATGAACAATATCTACAACCGATACATTTGGCTGTTGCATACAGTCTATCAGGAAAGAAAGGTTACTTTTGAAAGGCTTTGTGATATTTGGAAGCACCATTTCCTATACAATGGAAAGCCGTTGAGTCTGCGCACATTCCATCATCACAGAAAGATGATTGAGGAGAACTTCGACATAGTTATTGCGTGCAACAGAAAGGACTATACATACTATATTCAGAATCTGGATGAAATACTCGGTGACAGTTGCCGGAACTGGCTGTTCAACAGCCGTATCATTGATGTGGCTCTTAAAAGCAGTCCGTGTCTGTTCCATTGTGTCGTACTGCCTGACATGTCAGGTGGTATTGAATACCTGCCGGATATATCGGAATGTATCAGCGATGGACATGAACTGTACATATTCTACACGAATGACAAGGGCAATGAAGTGGAAGGCCGTTTCCGACCGGAAGGTTTGAAGCTGTTCCATAACCGATGGTATCTGCTCGGGTACAGGAACGGATCAGAGTTCTGTGCTGTTCCTCTTGATGCACTGACCAAAATCTATCTCAGCGGAAACAGGTTTCAGACTGACTGCAGATTTTCGCTGGCGACTCGTCTTTCAGACTCCATTGGTGTTGTAGCTCCGACCGGACAGCAGCCGGAAGAGGTTACATTAAGGGCTTATGGTCCATTTGCTGATTATCTGAGAAAACATCCTTTCCACCATTCTCAGGTGGAAAGGAATGATATGGGGACTTTTACGTCATTTGATTACACACTTCTTGTGACAGATGAGCTGGTTGATGAAATACTTGCTCTTGGTGACAAGGTGGAGATTGCTTATCCGGAAAAGCTGAGAATGAAATTGCTTCAGAAAATTGGACATATCAGGAGTAGGTATGCAACATAGAAATCTACAATTGTAGAATATTACTTTTGAGCAGTAAACATTCGCTCAATCATTGCTTCAAGCTCAGGACTCAATGGGCGTTCTGTGTCCATACATTCCTTCTCACCGGCAACCAGGTCACCATATATATTTCTGTAGCGTTCAGCTTCACTGCCATCACAGCAAAGCATAGCTGTCTCAAACTCCTTAATCATTTTCTTACGCTGTCTCTCTGGATATTCCTTAGTCTTACCATAACAGGTAATAGTAAATGTTCTTGCCATAATCATAGGATTTATTTGTTTATAATCTTTTTTACTATACTAATATACGAATATATTCTGATAATCAGGAATTTAACTACATAAAACTTCTAAATATTTACTTACTAATTCTAGTTTCATAATATTTCTATATATTCTCCACATTAACTATAACTTCTGTATCACAAATTCAATTTGAATATTTTATTAATCTGCAGATACTCATTATGTGAACTATTTAATAGTTAATTTATTAGCCGATATCTATTTATCATATAAAACAAATAATCAGGTAATCAATCATCAATATTCTTGCGAACCAGTACTGAATGAATATCCAATACTATAAATGGGTTATTGACAAATTTAAATGGTTGAAAATAGAACCTATATTCTACTTATTGGACCATGAAACAACTAATTCTATAATAGAATGTATAATCACATATATTTCACTAATCACTGATGAATGAATTTCATATATACCGAGATCTTATATTAACGAAAGCTTAATATTTCAATTGTATTATATTAATAGATATGTATCTTTGTTATTTGATTGATATTTAACCATAAAACAAAGACAATGGAATACGATTTTATTGATATACAAAGTGAGGTACTTACTATTAATAAACGTGAATATACCTCTCAATTAGAATTTACCAGTTCTCGAATCAGGCAAGACAAGAAAATAGAGCTTGATATGAAACAGGAATATTCTGGGCGTGAATTATACGAAATGATACAAAATGCAGATGATGAAGGGTCACCACAAGTAGAATTACTTTTAACAGAAGACAATCATCTTCATATAAAGAATTGGGGGAAAAGACCATTTACAAAAGGTGGTATGTTGTCTATTATGCGTTCCTTTATATCTACAAAGACAGATATTGCATACAAGGATTCTGCTATTAAGCCAATTGGTAATAAGGGACTTGGATTTCGGTCATTGCTAAATTGGAGTGATGAAATAATTATTCATTCAAATGGTGTACAATGCAGTTTCAGTGAAAAGATTGCGAAGAGAGAATGGAATATCCTTAAGGAGAATGGCATTAAAGAAGGTACTTTATCAGAAAAGGATGCACAATCTTTTGAAATGGAAAGAGAAGGATGTCCATTACCAATCTTATCTATTCCTGAAATACAATCAGACAAGATAACTAAAAAAGATACATTTACCACAAATGGTTGTTGTACAACAGATATAGAAGTATGTTGTAAGGATAGAAAAATAATAAATGATGTGGAGCAAAAATTAAACAAATTACCATCTTCCGTTTTATTGTTTCTAAGAAATATAGATCAAATCCATATAAATTGTAAAGGAAAAACAAGAACCATACAACGTAAACAGCCAATAGATAAAGGTAATAATATACAAACCATATCTATTGATGATAATGGTAGTACATCAGATTTTGTAGTTAGCAGTTATAAATCCGAAGATCGCACATATGAAGTTGCGGTCGCCTATCCTTTGGGCGATATAAAAATATGCAGAGTTTTACATTCATATTTTCCAACAAATGTCCGATTGAACGTTCCTGCTATATATCATGGGACTTTCGAATTAAATGCATCACGAAATCATTTGGTACAATCAGAGAAGAATAACCAGGTATTACAAGCATTGGGAAAAATGGGTATAAATCTGGCTGTTTTTTTAACGAATAACAACCTGCTGCCGGAAGGGAAAATGTGGGATGCTTTCAACTTATTAAATATACCTAAAGCAGATATTGAATCAGCAAAACTTTCATCACTTTCAGATTCAATAGAAAAACAAATCCATAATATCAATATACTGCCTACAGTTAATTATCGCTATTCTAATATAGAAACCGCAATATGGTTAGGAGAAAAAATGTCCAAATGGTTAGAAGAAATGAACTATTGCATTAATCAAAACAACAGATTAATCTATCATATAGCTAACCAAAATGAAACTTACTTTTCAAATGAAGGACATTTGTCAGATTTATTCTTAAAGAAAGTGAAACGAACCTTGGACGAACTATATGAGGACTTGAATGATATTGGCAAACAATATATGGATATAGATAAACGTGCCAAATATATTGATGCAATTGTAAGTTATGGTAGCTGCCGCAATAAATTAAATATATTGGTAGATGGCAATAATAGTATTATAACAGCCATTGACAGTAATCCGGCTTATGTATTAAGTATGTCCGGTGACACAATACTCCCGGAATGCCTAAAAATAAAGGCTGTCAGTTCTAAACTTATATCCAGACTTCAAGATATTTGGAATACACAGATACGTTCTGTTACAGAAAAATTACAAAATATATCATTTGTATCTAATGGAGATTACACTGCCATACGTAAAAAAATAGAAAGTTGGTCTGTAGAGAATATTACGAAAGAAAGTATGCGCGAAATTTTAACATGGTGTTTTAAAAATCAGGCCACAGACCGTTCTAGTTTCTCTTCTGAATTTCATTTAATCAATAGATCAGGAGAGAAAAAACCTGTTTGTGAAATGATATTGAAAGATTCAACATTTCCTGCAACTTTGAGTGAGAAAATTGCAGATGAATGGTGGCTAATGTGGACAGCTTCAGAATGGAAAGAAATTTTAGGTGCAGAAAATGAAAATGATGCAGTTGAATTTCTATATAAAGTAATAGGTATCTCATGTCGGGTACCGAAAAAACACATTTACTATGGTAATAACTATTCATATCTTGAAACAGTAAGGGATGTGAATAATAAAATACAAATAGATAATCGTTACTGTGATAATTTTGACAACAGTAACAAAATTACAAAACTATATAATTATGCTTATGTTCCAGAAGAAGATTTTCTTTCCCAATTTTCACTAAAAGAAGCATTAGGTCTTTTGGTTTCAGATGAAAAATCAGTTGAGAATATTTTAAATACAAGTATAAGTTTGTTTTATCGAACTGTAAAACCTGAGACTGTACAATATAGTTTCACGGCTTATCAAATGCGCTCATATAAACAATTTGCTCCTCTAACATATTCTGTAATAAACTCTACAATATTCGGATTAGATTTTAATTATGAAGATTTGACAGTTAATCACAATCCTGAAAGTATAGCTAAAATCTATTCATTACTTATTTCTTTGGGAGCACAGACAAATATTACAAATCTTTCGCTTGAACAACTATACATATTGCTCTCACAGGAAGTAGATAGTTTTGGTATTCAGAGAAGATATAGGGAACTTAGAGAAGCTATAAGAAGTAAACATGCCGATTACAATACACTAAAAGAACTTAGCTCAAAACATCTTAAAAGATTATGGGCTAGGAAGAACGGAAAACTTGAATGGCTACCTGTCGAACAAGTATATTATTGGGATAATGACCAATTACCTCAAACAATATTGTCGAATCTGCCCAAATTGGAAATTGGAAGCCGTGTTGGTGAAGATTCAGTTGCGCAAATTTTCGGTGTAAATCTATCTAAAAACATTGATATTACATTTGATAATTACCAAGAAAACACGGTACTTACAAATGACTTGAAAATATACTTATCTAAACGCATTAAATATTTCCTGGCATACAGAATTGGTGATGATTTAAAAGATACATCTCTGATAAGACAATCTGTAAATGCTTTAAAACAATTGAGTAATAATTTGCACATATTTTTTACTTCATCATATAAAATAGATGAAACTATAAATACCATGAAAGAAGGAGACTTACTAACTACATCTGGAAATGGACGTATGGGAGTACAGTATATTATTTGCTCATCACATCCAAACTGTATCAATGCTATTAACGATCCTGTCTTTTGTGAAAACCTGAATGAAGCTGTTTGTATGGCACTAAAGGTTAATAGTAGTACAATGGCCAATTACTTCCGTAATATTATAACTCATGATATAAAATACATAGAATATATCAGTAATAAAGATATTACTCCTGAAACATGGAGCCTTACTCTTAAAAGTATTGGAATAAGTGAGTCAGAACAAAATTTCTGGAAGTCATGCAGTAAAATAAAAGGGATTGAATTGGAGCTAAGTAATCTTTCAGATTATTCAATTGACACAAAAAAATACATCAAGGATATATTCCCTAGAATCAGTCTTCCTGATAATTTCACATCAATTGACGATATGAAACCATTTGAATTACACCAACTACTTCTAAGTTTGGATGTTGATGATTGTTCTGTACTAGGGACGAATGGTTTAAAAGATTTCTATATGGAATATTTTGCAAGTGTTCGTGACAAACTGACAGAACGCTATAATGCATATGCTTATCACATCTCTGCTGAAAAGATAAACAACAACTCAGATAACGCATACTTATATATTGAGAATTATATAGATATGTGCCAAAAATTCAATGAACCATTTTATGAAGAGAAAGCCGAAGAAATAAAGGATAAACTGTTAACTCTTACAGAACTAGACATACTTATAAAAAAACTAATAAATGAGAAATTTAAACTATCGGAAGAAGAATCATTCGAGCCAGTTCCTAAAACGATTTTTCCTGAATATGAAAGTATACTTTCCAAATATCATATATCTGAAAGTTTTCTAAACCAGACAGAAATGCTGATAGGAAAATTTCATGGATTGGAGAAATTGTTTGAAAAGCAAGTTTTGACTCATGAAAACAATGAAACAGCATCAATATATGATAAGGAGTTGATTAAGATTGATTTTACTGGCTGCCATAGTATATTAAAAGATTTTAATCAAAAGGAAGACCAAGTTTCACGAAGTAAAAAAGGCAAAGGTTATATATCTGACCGTGCCAAATTTAATGCTGGAAAGAAAGCAGAATTGGCTACATTCGATGCTATGAAAGCTTCTCCGCAATTTGTTGATGTAATAGGTAAATCAAAGATACTAAATATGGAAAGTGGCAATGATAACCTTCACTATGATATTACCTATAGAAAAAAAGATTCACAACCAACGGACATTAGGTATCTTGAAGTTAAATCCATGAATGGAGACTCTATTATTATGTCTTGCCATGAATATGAGTTTGCCATGAAGAATAGTGATATATACGACTTGGCCGTTTATCATGATGGAAGAGTCACTATCATTGAAAGTCCTTTCAGTTCAGCTAGGAAAGGTAATAAATTGGAGGCTCAACCAAACTCATACCAGATAACTATTAAATGGGATTATTAATACTTGTGTCAGCACCTAATTTAGATTAAATTAAAAGCTATACGTATTGGAGGGAATTTATTCCTCCAATACTAATTCTTCCATCAAATTTAAAAACTTATTTGAGTATATTTTTATCGTCTATTAAATATTAAAACAATAATAATCATTATATTTGAGATGATATAATTCACAATTAGATTTTTTACTCAATGTATATTTCAAACATTACAATTAAAGGATTCAGAAATTTTGATAATACTACTGTAGATTTCCACGATGGTATTAATGTTATAATTGGACATAATAATGCAGGCAAAACCAATCTGTTAAAAGCATTAAGTTTAGTTACGTCTAATGATATATACAGAAGGCTTTCTGTTGATGATTTCAATAAAAATACAACAATTGAAAAACTTAAATCACAAGCTCCTTCAGTTGAAATAAATGTTGTTCTTTCACAAAGTGAAAATGATGATATAGAGAATGAGGAACTGAATATATGGGAAGGTTCTACAATACAATTGGAAAAGCCTTTAATGGCACAAATGAATTACTGTTTTTATCTGCCTGATGAATATTTAGAATCATATTTGTTGCAAGTATCAGATATTCAAGATGTAAATACTATATGGAATATCATTAAACGTGATTTTATCCGTCTTTACAGATATGAGCTATGGGGAGGAAATACTGATGACAGGAGCATATCAATATCAAAGATTAAGAACCGTTTTGATTTTCAATTCCTTGATGCAATTAGGGATGTAGGTCGTGATATGTTTACAGGACATGACAAGTTATTACGTGATGTGTTAGAATTTTTTATTGATTACGATATTAGGAAAGATAAAGACAAAAGTGAAAAAGAAAAAAATGATGAAATAAAAGCTTTACATGATGAGTTTGTGCAAAAAGCTGAGCCATTAATGGATAGCATGATGAAAAGACTTTCTGAAGGTAAAAAAGTAATGCTCAACTATTCAGATTCGACAGGTGCAAATTTTGACAAGACTTACCCTGATTTCAGTGGAAATCTTACTGAAAGTGATTTGCTTGCCATACTCAAATTAATAGTAAAAGACAAAATTGGCATAGAAATTCCAGCAACTCATAATGGTCTTGGATATAACAATCTATTATATATTTCTTTATTATTAGCTAAAATGCAAGCAGAATCTGATGAAGATTTTATGAAAATCAATACTATTCTTTTCCCTATTTTAGCAATAGAAGAACCAGAAGCTCATCTTCATCCTTCCATGCAATATAAATTCCTTAAATTTCTCAGACAGAATCGAGATAATCATAACATCAAACAAGTATTTATTACAACACATTCAACGCAAATAACGTCAGCAGTCAAATTAGATGATTTGATTTGCATGTACAAAGAGAGTGAAAAGATAAGAATTGCCTATCCAGGGAGATGTTTTGATGATACAGCAGAAGGAAAAGGATCTAAACACTTTGTTCAAAGGTTTCTAGATGCTACAAATGCTGATATGTTTTTTGCGAGCAAAATAGTTTTTGTTGAAGGTATTGCAGAAGAACTCTTACTACCTGTATTAGCTAAATACAAAGGATTTAACTTTGCAGATTATCATATTGTTGTAATTAATGAACGAGGTAGGTATTTTGAACATTTTCTAAAACTTTTTGATTCCAATAATCCTTATTCTATATGCAAAAAAGTTGCTGTGATTACAGATCGTGATCCTGTGAGAAAAGCAAAAGGTACAAAAGTGTTTTCTGCATGTTGGCCATATGAGTATGGTATGGATAATGAAGCGGAATACAAAATTAATGCAGATGAAGCAATTGAAAAGTATATAGATCATCCCAATATTCGCATATTTAGAAATAATACAATTTATGGCAAGACATTAGAATATGATCTAATGTTTTATAATACCACAAGTGATATTCTAATTGTTGATTCACTTGCAAATACCAATCAACTACTAAAGCTAATAAAAATTGGAAAATTTAACGATAAGGCAAAAGAGGTAATAGAAAAAAGTAAGAATACAACAATCAAAGAACGGTTACTTCCTGCATTAGAAAAAATAGATTGGCATATTGATATCAAATATAAATCATTGTTAGCAACAAGGTACTTATCCTCTTTGGGGAAAGGAGAGAATGCTTTGGAATTAAGATTAAAGTTGGAAGATAATCTAGAATCTGAGAAACCTTTAGATTTGAATATACCATCATATATAAACGAAGCTATAGAATGGATAATACAATAACATCTAATGATTTAATTGATTGCGATGAATGTTTTAAAATCGCTGCCGGTCCAGGGGCCGGTAAAACTCATTGGTTATGTAATCATATAAAAAATGTAATATCAAACTCCAAGCGTTTAGGTATTAAAAGAAAGATAGCCTGCATAACATATACAAATGTGGGGGCTAACACCATAAGGTCAAGAGTATGCCGTTCTTCTGACAGATTGGAAGTTTCCACAATACATAGTTTCCTTTATACTCATATAGTGAAACCTTATATTCACTTTATTGCAAATGATTTTGGATTGAATTACTCAAAATTAAAGTTAACTGGGGATGATTTTTTTATTGGAAATCAATTAGCTCAAGCAGTCAAGGAAAGAACAGGTTATGTTTATGTATCCAACAAAAGAATAACAGAAGCTATATCAAAGGCGCGTTGGCAATTCAAAGAAGACAATATAGGTTTTAAACCTAAATCTCCAATAAAAGCAAATGATAAATATTATCTTCCTAACTATATATATAATACATATAAGTGCATATTATGGGAAAAAGGTGTTATCACATATGATGACATTATGTATTTTTCATATCAATTACTAACTAGAATCCCCAATATTAAATTTCTTATTAAATCTGCCTATCCATATTTTTTCGTAGATGAGTTTCAAGACTCTACACCAATTCAAATCGCAATATTTAAAATTTTAGGCAACAGCGGAATAATTCTTGGAGTCATTGGCGACAGATGCCAATCAATATATGACTTTATTGGAGCAAGTATTCAACAATTTGACAATTTCCATCTTGAAGGGATGAATAGGTACGTTATTAAAGGTAATAGAAGAAGTAGTAATCAGATTATAGATTTACTTAATTACGTTAGAAAAGATTTAACACAAGACAAAATACTGAATATTGATGACACTATCCCAATGTTACTTGTAGGAGATAAATTTGATTGTTATAATTATTGTAAAAAGAAATTATTAAATAACTCAGATATCCATACTCTCTCTTATCCGAATCATATCGCTAATTCATTTAAAGCACAAAAGGAAGATACCCCAAGCGAGAATCTTTTAAAATCTGATTTTGATTCTAATCTTATAAGAAAAATCATCATTAAGTCTCTTATACAGGGAATAGAGTTTACCAAAGATGGAAATTACGGTGAAGCATATCATTGTATTAAGTTTATTGAAGAAGACAGTAAAAGAATTTCTTATATGTTAAAGAAACTGATTGAAGCCTATCCTTTATATTCAAATGATAACTTGATGAGTTTTTTAAGATTTGTAAAAACAGAATTAAATATTCAGATTGCTTCTCCAAATAAGAATAATCTAAAATTTTACAAAGAACATTATTATTGGGATTTAGCTTGTTATGTTAGCATTTCAGATAATACAGTGAACAACAAAACTGTACACAAGGCAAAAGGTGACGAGTTTGAAAATGTATTATTAGTTCTTGAAAAGGAAGAAGATATCAGTTTCCTGTTAAAGCCTGATTTAGAACATAAAAACCACCATAGAGTTTTCTATGTAGGTATTAGTCGAGCAGAAAAAAAACTATTCATTTCTGTACCCAATATTACCGAACAGCAAGAAAAGGAGTTATCAAAACTTCCTATAATAATAAAAAAGGTTACATCTAAGGATTTACTTTAAGATATTAACGATTGAATATCTTAAAGTAATTCTCCAAGGAACAAGGAACAAGTATAAATTATATAATATAATTCTGTTATTTGGGAGTAGAAATATTTATATTCAGTTTAAAATCTTATAATTTGTATATTAACACAATTTCAGATATATTTATTCAATTCTTCAACCAATAATTGTACCGTGGTCGAAGATTCTTCCATGGCAGGATTTCCATTTGAAACCTCGTTAAGTACTACATTTGCGTTCTTTATTGCCTGTGATTGCAGGTGGTAAAGCCTGTTATACATGACAGCGCCAAATCCTTCACTTTTTGAATATGACATTCCTATAAGTTTTGACAGCATATCTGCATAATTCTGGCGATGAAGTGGACCTCGATAGAGATTAAAATGCAGCAGAAACCAATACTCAAATGCCTGGTTACTGTAAGCAACACGGAAACCGTTCTTTTGAGCCAAAATTATTGCTTGATTGAAGTCCTTTGCAGGAAAATCATCCTTGTCAAAAACAACCCAACACTGATCATAGTAATGCTTCTTTTTTTGTTCGGTATCACGTATATTGATTGCCTTTTTGACAAGACTTATAGTATTCATTGCCTGACCTATAGCTTTGACTGTGGCAGTTGTCATACGGAAAGCCTTAAAGTAGTCTGGTTCTGTACGTACTCCCTCACATACAATGAGAAACGACTGTTTTACATTTCTCGTTCCCTGCTTTCTGGTAAGACTGCTTGTACGATGGTCCTTTTTCGTTTGTCTTCCCATACTCATTCCTCCATATTAAAAACCCTCTCCATTTCACCGATAATGGGAGTTGCACCATATTTACCCAACAGATAATCCCTTTCAAATGGAGTATTGCTGCGTACCTTATATTCAACCAGTGAATATGCTTCAGTGGAACCGAAACTGTTTTTTTGTGTAAACCATATCTGGTCACGGCGAAACATTCCGGCGCTTAACAGGAAAGTATCATGAGTTGTAAAAAGTAATTGTGCACCCTTCGGGTTTGTTTTTGCCGAATTGAAAAGGCCGATGATTTTACGAACCAACAGAGGATGAAGCTTTGAATTAAGTTCATCAATGACAATAAGTTTTCCATTATCCAAAGCATCAATGATGGGATATGACAAAGAAAAATATTTTATTGTACCTTCCGATTCATTACTGCTGAATGAAAAAGCTACACTATTGTTTTCTTTTCCCTCATCATCATATTGCCGGTGAGTACTAACGATACGGTTATCTGTTTTTACGATATTGTCTATCCCCAGATCTGCATATTTTGCAAAGTTCGTAATACGCAAACGTAGGTTCTCATCATCCATAGACTTTATAGCCTGTTTCCATAGTCTTTCTTCATCATTGCCAAATATCACATGCATATCATTCAGCCATTGCAGGATACTGACTGCTATCGGCTCATTGAATTGTGCCCCGGTAGATAGCAGTAAAGCATTGTCACGTACCATTTTCTTGTTTACAAGCTCTATCAATAAAGAACTTTTCTGATGAACAGTGGTTTCTTCTTCTGTCCTGTAGAATATTTCAACTTCTTTGGCCCTCTTTTTATTTGTGCGCTGGTACAGCCATTCGGCACGTACAGCTTTGCTGTCAACCTCAAAACCATAACGGTAAGTGAAACCTTCAACAATAAAGGTTGCTTCCATTGTAGTCGGTTCATTCATTGAAGTGGTATTCAACCGGAAGTTCTCTACATCAATTACTTCTCCGGCCTGACTGTTTTTGAAAGAGTCCGTGATAAAACGCCTGTAAAAAGCAATAGCCTTCAGAACATTTGATTTTCCTGAAGCGTTTGCACCATAAATCACTGCACTCCGTAATACAGATAATCCGGTATCGGGTACAGTTATCATATCATTTGACTCGGTAAGAACATCTTTAAGAGCAGTTGCAACAAAGGATATTTTTAACTCATCCTTTATTGACAGGTAATTACTGACACAAAACTCTAAAATCATAAACTTAACTCCTTTTTTTGCAAGATTTCTACAAAAATAAGAGTTAAGTTTTGAAAATCCAAAAGATAACTGTAAATAATTGCTTGATGAATACATATAAAAGGGTTGGATTTTTCTGATGATAATTTATTATTGTAAATTCTCAATTAAAATAAGCCTTTCTGCTCAGGATATTGTTTGTATCCGGAAGTCATTTCTCCCTTCATGTCCTGTACTTCAGTGACAACCTCAGTTTCAAGATCCAGTCCGAAAGTATCCTTCAGCTGCAGATAATCAAAACACAGAGCCTTCGGTCGGTTTACCTTTACCTTCTTAACCTGTTCTCCATTCACAATGTCAATGGTGTAGTCAGGAAGTCCGCTGGGCAGAAGTATTGTAAATCGGTCCTGCTTAAGGCCCAGGTATGAAGCATGGGATTTCAGGTAGGACATGATGGTGGACCAATTAGAACGGTTGGAGGTAGAACCTGCATTCCGGCTGTTGAACAGTGATGCCACGGCTGCCGTGTTCAGATAGAGAATAGGACGTGCTTCCTTAAATTCTATATCTTCTTTTACAGACAATGGACGGAAGGATTTCATATACCTTATGCGGTAATGTGCCTTCTCAATACATTTCCCTGAAGTCTGGAATCCCTGAAGCATACTCCAGAAATCCGCTATCTCCGAACTTTCCTGAGCCAATTCATTCTGGTTGCGTATTCCTTTGACTGCTGTTTCAAATAGCTCCGCATAACTGAAAGGCACGTCAATGACTGTCTCCAGTGTTCTGAAGGTGGCCAGTGGAATAACCCAATTACCGAATATACGGTCATGGATGGTTTCATTATCCAATTTCGCAGCCAGCTCACGCTTGGTGATGGAGTATATTTCCGGAAAGTTCTTCTCAAACAGTTCCCTATGTCCCAGTATCTCCAGGGTAAGGTGCGTAAGTCCCATGTTGCAGACTGATACAAGGTCTTCGTAAGCCCTTTTCTCATTCTGGTTGAATGATGTCTTTGAAAAGGCAAGGAAGATGACACGGGTATAGAGTGCCATATCCTGAGTAGGCTTGTCCTGGCCGCAAAGGGCAACACCTGTTGTGACAATGGTCTGGGCTGCCATACCGTCCGTATTCGTATTCTTCTTGGTCTGACCGCCACCGCCCCAAAGTCCTTTCAAGTAAGCTATTTTTCGTATGTCGAGGTCATTCTTGTATTCATCAAGCACAGCAAGTGTATTGACAGCCTGTGATACACGGTCGTTCATGGCCGGTACGGAAGTTACTCCGAGATTGGGCGGATCAACTCCGTGCAGGAAGAAGGACTGTAGGGAAGTAGCTAGTGTTGTCTTACCGGTTCCTTTCTCACCGAAAAGGTTCAGGATGGGAAAGTGGCGGGTGCGTCTGAATATGATGTCACGGAAGAGGGTGGCAAGAAGGTAACAGAAGGCTACGCTTGCATTCTCACCGAACACTTCCACAAGTTTTTTTACGTAATCATACAGTTTTATCCCGTTACAGTTCTCATGCACCATAAGTCTCTCAAACTGGAATATCTCCGGGTTATTGAGATAGATTTTTGAAGTGGCCGGTATATAGAAGGCCTTGCCGTTGATTCCACGGACAATACCCAAATCATCAACGGCATTGAATGTGTTGGCAAAAAATATTCCGTTTCCAAAAGTAAAGAATCCTTCAGCTGCATTCCAGCCGAGCTTTCTGATACGTTCTGCCGTATCGGTCTTTGAGTACAGGTATTCCTTTACACGGTTGAGTTTGTCTATCTTGGCCAGCCATACATAATTGCCCAGTGAGCCGACCTTCTGCTGGAAGTTGCTCAGTGAGCAGAGTTCTGACTCTTTCAGTTCTATGACCCGACATATATTGTACATATTCCTCATACGGAAGATTCTGGTTCCGTTTATCTCATCCTCGATATGGAATAGCGGTTCCATGATGAAGTTGGAGATTCTTGACGGTTCATCATCATCTTCACCGATGGAGTAGTAACAGTTTTCCCTGACGAACAGACCGAACTGGCGCAGCAGCTCCGCTTCACGCTGCATCTCGTTCATGGCCGCAGGTTTGTCGTTCCTTCTCCTGGCTTCACCACGTGCCTGGGTAACGGCATCACGCCATAGCTTTACCTTGCCGTGCAGTCTGGAAAGCTGTTCTATGCACTGGTCATATACCAGCTGGTCTTTTATATAGCGCAACAGGTCTGCTATTTCCGCAACACACTTTCTTTCCTCTACCATGGAATCGGCTACCAGAAAACGTTTCTGTGCCAACCAGATGATAAAATGCTTTTCCTGAAGTGAGGTATAATCCTCCCTGCTGCGGATATAGCTGTCGGCATCATTCTTGGCATATTGTACTTCTCCTTCTGCCTCGGATGGTCTTTCTGCAAAAGGAAGTTCCCTGACTGTTACATGGAATCCTTTTCTTATGGCTGCAGCCCCGTTGGTCATCACCGACTCAAATCCCGGTCCGTATGGTTTGCCTTCCGCAATATCTGAATCAGGAATGAAACAGAGTGAGGATACATATTTCTTCAGCTGTTCAAACTGGCTGTCACTCCAGGCTATTCCAAGTGACGCTACTGTATTGTCGTATCCAATCGACTGCATTCTCAGGACATCAGGAGCACCTTCCACAATGATATAATAGTCAGCATCACGCAGTCTGGCGGCACGGTCAATACCGAATACTGTTTCTCCCTTGGAGTAAATCATGCTTGTTGCCGAGTTGATATACTTGGGAGCTTTCCTGTTGTCTCCGATGTATCTGGCCGTATAGGCAATGATGCGTCCCCATCTGTTTCTCACGGGAATCATGATACGCTGTCGGAACATGGCGTATGTGTTTCCGTCCTCGCCACGCTTGAACATACCGAGTTCGTACAGCAGTTCTTCGTTCAAAGCCTTGTTTCTGCAAAAATCCATAAAGGCCTGACCGTCCTTCGGTGCATAGCCTATTCCGGCAAAGGCACAGAACTCCTCATGCCACCGGCCGTATGCGTAGGCTCTGGCATCAAGGCTCTCTTCCTTGTCTGTTGCTCTTAAATTTTGCAGGAAGAAAGACTGTACTGTATCGAGAACTGTCAGAAGTGACTCCCGGTGCCTGGCTTCGGCCATCTGTTCCTCACTGCGCTCTTCTCTGATGTATTCTACCGGAATATTATGGTTCCTGGCAATAAATTCCACTGCGGCACTGAAGGAAAGTTTTTCCTTTTCCATTATAAACGTAATGGAATCACCGCCACGGTTACAGCTGAAACAGTGGAAGAGATTCTTGCTTGGGGTAACGGCAAAGGAACCGGTCTTTTCGGAATGAAAAGGACAAAGTCCCATCAGTGTTGAACCTTTTCTGGACAGTCTGACATAAGGACTGAGTACGTCTTCTATGGCAAGTTCCCTCACTTTCCGTATGGTTGTTTCGCTTATCATAACGTACTGAGCAGGTTCCAACAATCGATTATTGACTGGCCGGAGTATTTCGGACGGCTGACATTATTAGGATTGAGCGGTTGGATATATCCGTTATCTCTGTATTTTTTGAGTGTCTTGTTGCTGATACCGAGTTCAGCACAGGTGCGCTTGACTGAATAGACACCGTTTGGATCGCACGCTGGTCTGATTTCTTTCATTATTGTAAAATCATTATGAATGTGCGATACAAATACCTGTCCGACTTTATTTTAAACTATAAGCTGGCGAACAAAGGTTACTGACGCACATTCCTGTACCTACTATAATTGTTTTCTTTATATTTCATAGAGTATCACGGCTAAATTAAACATATGTAGTTTACCACTATTAAAATATTAGCCATAATATGTTTATTATTTATCTTTTTTGATTGGTCTTTCAGTCTGTTTCGACTGACTTTCATCAAAATAGTCCTGGGTGGTACGCTGCAGAAGCCTGAGGTCTGCTGTGCGGTATTCCACCTTTCCCGGCCTTTTATAGGAAACCACCTTTCCCTGACGTTTCCACCTTTCTACATTCCTGCGGCCAAACAGCTCGTATGCCTTCCTCTGGCTGATGAATTCAGGATCATCCTTGTCGGCTTTCAATTGCCTGACAATTCTGGAGGAGAGGTCATTCAGGAATGTTTCGTATGGTATAAGATGGTCCAGAAACTGTAATATCTTCATATAAACCTGATTTGGTTTCTATACTGTTCGTTTGACCGTGATGGTTTGGTTTTCCCTGTCAGTCCTAGTCTTAAACTGACGGTTGTAGATGGCACCAAGCTCTGAAGCCTGTGTACGGACGCTTTTCAAACGTGAAATGGGAAATGAAACGGATTCACCTACTTCAAGGGCAACAAGTGCCGGACGGATTTTTTCTAAGTTTTCAGACATAATTGTTGGATGTTTAATATTTAATGTTTAACTTTGTATTCACCAAATGAATAGGTTACACTACAAAGTAACATAAAATGGTTTATATAACCAAATATTTGTTTGATGATTTATTGTTTAAGATATATTTATTGAAGGAATCGCATGGATAATGACATAAAACACGTGCATGTAGGTCAGGCTATCGACAAAAGACGCAACGAGCTTGGATTGAGCAAATCTGAGCTTGGGCGCAAAATAGGTGTACCGCAGCAGCACATAAACCGCATACTGGAAAGGGAGACAATGGAAACGAGCAGGCTTATTAAAGTCAGCGAAGCATTGGACTTCAATTTCTTTTCCCTTTTCTGTCCGAGACAGCATCATATATCGGCACACCTTGCAGCCGTTTCATTGGATGGAAATGCAAACAACCTGATAGGTGATGCGGAATTGGCCGTGCAGTTATCCAGCGAAAAGAAAGAAACAGAAAACCTGAGGGAAACAATCAAGCTTCTGAAGGAACAGATAGAGAGTCTGAACTCACAGATTTTACGTCTTGATTCAAACCTGAAGGATAAGGATATAATTATTGAACTATTGAAAGATAGGAGAAAAGAATAAATTGAAATGTTGTATATCTATTAATATTTAATTTTTCATCAAAGGGTTGATGGAGAGGCAAAAGTAAAGTGAATGGTGCTTACACTTACTATGTAAGTTGTAGCTTATTAAGATTCAGACACTTACGACCATATTTGATTAAGTGAGAAAATTCCGGTCAATAAGTTATCAAGAAAGTTTGCTTACTACAGGCTTACACTTGTATTGTAAACGTCTAATAATCAGAAAGGAATTGGCAAGGCTCAAGCCGCTATTGAGGATATCCTCTAAGCCGGGAATCATTAATCAAAACAATATTAGATCAATATTCGCTTACTGTAGGCTTACACGATACAGTTAAGTATTTGAATATTAAATCTATATCGGTATGGCGCAGGCGGCTGTGGAAGATATGAAATAAATTGATTATTTTCTGAATATAAAAGTAGGAGATACTTAGAACAAGTACCTCCTACTCTATTTTTATGGCATTTTATTTTTTTAAGAAAAACATAGTTTATACATTTGTCTACAAGACAAAATCTATACTCATATGAAAAACAAATGCCTCTTTGTATTACTATTAGCTTTGGGATGTTGCCATGTACAAGCACAAAAAAGTCAAAAGAATCCTTTGCCCGAAGCACTCGTCCAATTGAATCAAAAAGTGGATTCCGAACTGATTCCCGGAATAAAAAGGTCTCCCCTGATTGGAATTTCTACAGATATAAGTCCGAAACGGACAGCCGTAAACACGGCATATGTACAGTCAGTCATTCTCTCTGGAGGAATTCCTTATATGATACCTGTAACGGATAATGTAGAGATACTGCGTCAAATTGTATCCCAGCTGGACGGAATTGTCTTTACAGGTGGAGAAGATATCCAACCGATATATTATGGTGACCTTCCTTATGAAAAACTGGAAGAAGTAAGCCCCGCCCGGGATACCTTCGACTTAATGGTGCTAAAAATGGCCGCAGACCGGAATATTCCCATATTAGGAATTTGCAGGGGACTGCAATTAATGAATGTAGCTTTCGGTGGAACTTTATATCAGGATCTGCCCACACAACATTCCTCAAGTGTCAAGCATCGCCAAGAAGAATCCGGCACTACCCCCACCCATCCGATATCCATCATAAAGGAAAGCAAGTTGGCAGAAATTACAGGACAAGAAGTGCTGCAAGTCAATACATTCCATCATCAAGCTATCCGGAAATTAGCACCGGGATTCAAAATCACGGCTTGGGCGCCCGACAGTATAGCGGAAGCTATAGAAGCTTATCCCATACGACAAATGATAGGTGTACAATTTCATCCGGAAATATTTACAGCAGCCGGAGATACCACCATGCATAAATTATTTAAATTCCTAGTGAACAAGGCTGATACATTCCATCTAGCTAAAAAAATTCATAGCCGTATTCTATCCATTGACACTCATACAGATACTCCTCTTTGGTTTAAAAACGGTTACAGCGTAGGCTTGAGAAAAGACAACATGGTCAGCATCCAAAAAATGGAGGAAGGTAAATTGGATGCACAGTTTCTAGCCGCATTTATATGGCAGGGAAAACGAGATGACGTATCTTCACAAAAAGCCGTAGAAAGCACCACCCTGTTGATTCAATCCATTTATGACGAAGTAGCGAAATACAAAGATTTTTGTGGCATCGCCCTTACGGAAAAGGATTTGGTACGTTTAAAGAATGAAGGCAAGAAAGCTTTCTTTATAGGGATCGAGAATGGTTACGCCATCGGCAAGGACCTCAAGAATATAAAAAAATACAAACAGATGGGAGTCAATTATATAACTCTCTGCCATTCTTACGATAACGATATTTGCCATTCGTCCACTCATACGGAAGATGCTACTCAAGGACTGACACAGTTTGGTCGTGAGGTAGTGAAGGAAATGAACCGGTTAGGTATTATGATAGATATATCACATGCCAGTGAAGGTACTTTCTGGGATGTTATAAAATATAGTACACAACCTATCATCGCCTCTCATTCCTCGTCAAGGACTTTATGCGACCATGACCGTAATCTAACAGACGAACAACTCCGTGCCCTAGCGAAAAATGGCGGAGTGGCGCAGTTATGTCTCCTCGATACCTATATCAATAAAACCCCAAAAGCCGCATCCGTTTGTGATGCAGTCGAACATTTAGACCACATGATTAAAGTAGCCGGCATAGACCATGTAGGAATAGGTACGGACTTTGATGGCGGTGGTGGTCTGCAAGGATGTAAAGGAGATAATGACTTAATTAATCTGACCATAAAAATGATTGAAAAAGGATATACGGAAGAAGATTTAAGAAAGATTTGGGGAGGTAATCTCTTGAGAGTAATGAAGCAAGTACAGGAAGCACCACTTTTTTCGTTGAAAAAACGTAGATAATACCCAAACAAGGATAATCAAAAAATATATAGAAATATCCTGTTATCATTTTTCGGAAATTATCGGGGCTGTCTCACCAATGGACAGCCTCTTTTTGTAACCTACAGTTTAATAGTAAAAGAAATAAGACAGACCCTTATTCCCCTCTCCTCACTATAGGAATTTTCCTATTACAAATAGGGAAATTCTCCTTTACAAATAGGAATATTCCGTTTATTGTATCATTCTCTCCACTTATCTTTGTGACATAAGAAAAGCAAACTTTAAAATTAACGGATATGAGAACAAAAATACTGAAATACTTCGGAATGGTAGTTGTACTGATAATAATGGTTAGCCTAACCTCCTGTGAAGTATCTATAGGAAGTTGGTACGATGATGATGATTACAGCGAAATATATTACAGAACCACTCGGGAACTATGTAGCCGAACTTGGCAGGAAACTTGGGTACAAGACGGTAAATACTACACACAACGACTAGACTTTTACGAAAATAGAACAGGCACAGACATCATACGAATAGAACATCGGAACGGCTATGTAACCGAAGACAGGTACAATTTTGAATGGAGATGGGATAACAGTTCACAGACATGCATCCGTATGGTTTACGGTCCCAGTGACGTTTCATATTTTGAAAATGTATGGCTAGCCGGAAACTTCTTAAAAGGCTCATTGGATGGTATTAATGTAAATTTCACAGGAATCAGGTAAAAAGAAAAAAGCGGGATGACACCCAACACATATCATCCCGCTCTCCTTTTTCCCAATATACTACTCACTCTTAATGCTATTTACTGGATTCTCATTAGCGATACGCCAAGCTCTAACAACGACACACACCACTATCAGAGCGATAATCACCAATGCTGTTCCGACAAAATACAACGCATTCATGTCTATCGTTTCGGCAAATTGATCCAACCAGGCTTTTCCTGTAAAGTATGATACAACAATTCCTATCAAAACCGATGGAACAGCAACATACAATATATCACGGGACAGCAACCGGAGAATAGTCGAAGCTTCGGCACCATTCACCTTACGGATGGCTATTTCCTTACTGCGACGTTGTGTTTCATCATTCACATAGCCTATCAACCCCATAACAACAATAAGCAAAATAAAAGTAGAAGTAATCCATACAGAATTACGAAAACGGTATACATTACGATAGATTTCCTTCAGCATGGTATCTATCGGAATAAATTCCAATGCCTTAGTGGAATGCACCTGCTCCATGTATTCGTTCAGTTTTTTCAAACTCTCATCGTATGGCTGCCTTAAACGTACATCAAAAGTGTGGCTAGTATTATGACTATAAACTAAAGCTACGGGAAACTGCTTATAGAGAAAAGACGTATTGCGCACATTACGGAATACACCAACAATGGTGCCAGCTTTATCAAAATCATTCAATCGTTTGCCTACTGCCCCATCTGTCCATTTCATCAGCCGCACTACTTCTTCGTTGACCAATACATCCCCCTCATTCTGCATATCTTTCCCTTCAATAATAGTAATCCCCATGGTTTCAGCATAATTTTTATCACAAGGATTATACATCAAGGTTTCTATTCTCTTGCCACTATTATCAATCAGCCCACGAGTCCAATACTCTCCCAGAACCCCATGCATAGAACGGGTGGCATTTTCCACCATGGGTTGACGACGAAGATCGCTAACCATATTCTCAGCTTCTTCGGGTGACATCCATGTCTCCGCCTCCACCAATCCTGGAGTACGGATACCCATATCACTATTAATCAAATGATGATACTGCATCAAAGATACTAACAAAATCCCCATTACAAAAGATACTCCCATAAATTGTACAAATAAAAGAGAACGCTTCCACCCTTTTTTCCCATCTGTGTAACGACGAAAAACTTGAGTGACAGGAATGCGTGAAAACAATCTTCCCGGTAACACTCCGGCTACCATGAACAGTACAAAAACAATGAGCATCGGAACCCATAGAGTTTCCAATGTAAAGAGTGAAGATAACTGCACCGAAAGTAAATCTTCTATCAGATCTTTGGTATTGAAAATAATAAAGAGGGCCACTATAACGGAAATTAATACCACAATCCCTGTCTCAAAAAGGAACATACTGAAAATGTTGATTGCACTGGCACCACTACACTTATGCACACCTATGCTTTTTGCTCTGCGGCTCATGGTAGCAATAGCTACTAATACATAGTTCATGATCGCCACAAAAAATATAGCAAAGCCCAAAAAACCATAAATGTAAAGGCGAGTGCGGGTATTTGAGTCATCCAGATGAATTTCGGGCAATGGCTGTGCATCATAAAAGCTTCTCCATTCATCATCAGCAGAATCAGGATAATATTTTTGCATAGCCTTGTATATCTGACGATTGATTTCTTCTCTGTCCACCCCATCGCGCAAACGGAGAATAGTATAATAAATGTCATTACGTCCCCATGTTCCACCCCCTATATAGCCACCTCCGGCATAAATGGGAGCTACAAAATCAAAATGATAGGCAGTATTTTCCGGAGTATCCTGATAAACACCACGGACTGTCAGTTCATGCTGTTTATCCAAGGACAATTTTTGTCCCACAGGGTCCTGCCCACCAAAAGCATCACGAACAAAAGTTTCAGAAACAAATATACTCCCCGCCCTTTGTAATTCCTCAGGATTTCCTTTCAATACTTTGATGCCGAAAGTACGGAAATAGCAAGTATCTACATAAGCGTAATTTACATCTTTCAGCTTATGACCATCCTTGAATACATTTAATGTCTCAAAATTGAAAATGACTGTAGCATTTTCAATCCATTGTGACAAATCACTGCGGAACGCTTCTGCCATCGGAGCAAACAAGCTATCATCATATCCTTCTCCTTTCTCTCCAGTCTTCACATTCTCTCCCCCTCCACGTACCAATACCAATCGGTCGGCCTCAGGGTAACATTTCTCATAATTGAGTTCAAATGCTATTTGTGAAAAAAGCAAAATACCAATAGTCAGACCTAATGAAAGCGATATGACTTTCGTCACGTTGCTTCCACGGCCGTGTAATATCGATTGTATTGCATAATAGATTTGTTTCATAACAACCCTCCTTTCATTAATTATTCTTTAATGTTCGCCACTACGCTACCATCAAACAAATGAATGACACGATGAGCAAATCCGGCATCATGCTGAGAGTGAGTTACCATAACAATACTAGTCCCCTCCTTGTTAAGTTCGGTCAATAGATTCATTACTTCAGCACCGTTCTTTGAGTCCAAATTACCAGTAGGCTCATCGGCGAGGATCAATTTAGGATTAGTAACCACAGCACGGGCAATAGCCACACGCTGTTGTTGACCACCGGAAAGCTGTTGCGGAAAATGCTTGGCACGATGACTCAAATTCATTCGCTTTAAAATTTCCAGAACACGCTCCTTACGCTCACTGGCCTTGATTCCAAGATAAGTCAACGGTAACTCCACATTTTCAAAAACATTCAGTTCGTCTATCAGATTAAAACTCTGGAACACGAAACCTATCACACCCTTGCGCAAACGGGTACGTTCCTTCTCTTTTAGATTGGCCACCTCTTTTCCTATCAGTTTATAACTACCCTCCGAAGGATTATCCAATAATCCAAGAATGTTCAACAACGTGGATTTTCCACAACCTGATGGTCCCATAATAGCTACAAACTCTCCTTCTTTCACCTCTATGTTTACATGATTCAACGCAATTGTTTCTACTTCTGAAGTACGAAATACCTTACTTAAATTTTCAATCTGTATCATAATAATAAATTTTAATTGTTTGTTCTATTGATCCTTATTCTGATTTAATACTCTTTACTGGATTCTCATTGGCAATGCGCCATGTTTTGGAAATGACACAACTGACAATCAATATCAAGACCACAATAGCTACACATACATAATAAGGAACAAGCGAACCTACAGTCACAGCAAACTGTTCCATCCATAAACCACCTACATACCATGCCCCTAATGTACCTGCGACTACAGCCGGGAAAGAAATCCAAAGAACATCTTGCACCAACATTTCCAATATCGCAAATGACTCAGCTCCATTCACTTTACGAATAGCAATTTCTTTCGAACGTCGCTGTAATTCATCATTAATATAGCCTATCAGTCCCATCAAAGTAATAAACAAGATGGCAATTGCCGCCAATAAAGTCGCATTACGAAATACACGAACGGAATTATAACTATCCGCCATTTTTTGTTCCAAGCTTTCAAAACCGACTGTTTGATTCGGAAAAGCTTCGGCAGCATCACGGTTCAGTTTCTGAAGATTCTCACCAAAGGGTTCCTTCAGACGGAGATAAACAAGATCAGCCAAATCTCTGGGATGATGGTGCAGAACAAATGGTTTCAGCTCTGAGTAGAATCCGTCAATATTAAAATCTTTAATCACACCTACTATTTTGACACGTCCTTCTTCTGTCTGAATACTCTTACCTAAAACATCTTTTCCCCAATGCATTCTCCGCACAAATTCCTCATTGACAGCCACCTCACCGGATTCACGCGGTACACGCCCTTGCTGTATGGCCATTCCCATAAAAGCGACATAATTCTCCTGAGTAAAATCATAGCGACTGGAAAAAAGGCTCGTTCCTTTCTCATCCGGTATCATCTGCCCGCTATATCCATTAGACGGATAGCTAGTTGCTGAGGTCAATGCTTCCACGTATGGAAGCCCTTCATAAAAGTGACGGGCAGCAAGCCGAGCTTCAGCATCCGGTGCATTATTAATACCAATCACTACCCGCTCAGGATTATAACCCGGATCTTTATTAATAACATAATGATACTGGAGCATCACTACACACATCAATCCACATATAAAAGCCACTCCTGCAAATTGGATAAACAATAACGGACGTTTCCATCCTTTTTTACCCTCTGTATAACGCCGGAAAACCTGTGTGACCGGTATCTTTGAAAAAATTCGTCCCGGCAGCACACCACCAATGAGGAATAAGACAGCAGTCACTCCCAAAGGCACCCAAATACGTTCCACCGCAAAAAGGGACTCCAGTTTAGCAGCTGTAGTATCTTCCACAAACTCCCGGAAATTAAACATTAAAAAAACCATTAAAAACAATGAAAGCAAAATAATAATACCTGTTTCCCACATAAACATACCAAAAACAGTACCCGTCCCCGCTCCGCTGCATTTATGAACACCAATACTTTTGGCACGCCGGCTCAATGAAGAAATAGAAATCAACACATAATTCAATGTCGTGATAAACAAAATAGATATACCTAAAATAAGCATAATATTACGCATTCTTTTCACTTCATCATATCCACGGTACGTATCCCGAACAGGTTTTGCCATGACAGTGATTCCAAACTTATCACTTCTGGGAATATGTTGCTGTACTACCATATCAATACGCTTGTTCAATTCATCCAAATCAATATCCTGCTTCAACCGGATATATTCTTTCCAGCTGTCCCCACCGTTCCATGAATAATTTCCTATCCGGCGGCTCCAGATAGAAGGCAAGGAAATGACGGCCTTCGGTCGCATAGTACAATTCTCAGGTAAAGCAGCATACGTTCCTTTGACTGTCAACTCAATTTCCTTATTGAAACTAATTATTTTACCAATCGGGTTCTCACCGCCAAACATTTTATCCGCCAAATCTTTACTCAGGAAAATTACATCTTTTTGCTGCAATTCGCGTACCGGATCACCACTCAAGACCTCAATACCCATTGTCTGAAAAAACAATGAATCAGCAGCAACTTTAAAATCATCAAAACGGACACTTCCGTTGTAAACAGGTGATGATACCGGCCATATCCCCGCACTTGCCGCCGATTCCACAATTTCCGGCATTGCATCCAGTATGCCTCCGGCAGCTGCACCGATAATATATTCACTAGGAGGAAGAGGTTCCCCATTTACTGTCCATATATTCCACAATTGGTATAATTTATCATGATCCTTAAAACAAGTATCAAAACTCTGCTCATACACAACTCTTGAGAAAAGCAGAATACTCATAGTCAGGCCCAAGCCTAACGAGACGACTTTTATTATATTAGAACTTCGTCCATGTATCAAAGCCTGAATGACATAATAAATCTGTTTCATATTTCGTGTTTTTAATCATTATTATTTTGAAAGAGAGAAGTCCCGTTTCACAACGTTACTTCCCATAAAGTGTATAAGAAACTAAAGTTTCTATAATTCGTTCTCTATAATAGAAATGCTAAAACCGTGCCACGCAAACAAACAACTGATTAACAACATATTGCAAAAGAACAAAAAGAAACAGTTTGTCTAATTATTAGACAATGATGTATGATAATTAGACAAACTATAAAAACAAACAAATAGTTCTACGCTTCAAACTTATTGGAATTTGCCTTATTTTACTATCTTTGCATTATCACCTATATAAAACAAATTATTATGAAACACATTCTTTTGGCAGCCTGTGCGGTTGCCATATTAAGCGGTTGCGGTTCGCAAGGGAAACAGGCAGCCCCTACCGGAAATCCATTCCTTTCGGAGTACACAACTCCCTTCCAGGTTCCTCCTTTCGACCAAATCAAGATGGAACATTACAAACCCGCCTTTTTGCAGGGCATGGAAGAACAACAGAAAGAGATTGACGCTATAGTAAACAACCCCGAACCCGCCACTTTCCAGAATACCATTGCAGCACTGGATCAAAGCGGAACGTTACTTCGTAAAGTCAGCACCGTATTCTACGGACTGAAAAGCGCCAATACCAATGATGAAATGGATGCACTGAGCCGTGAACTCTCTCCACTACAATCAAAACACAGCGATGACATCGCCTTAAATGAAAAACTTTTTGCACGTATCAAAGCTGTCTATGAAAATCCCGGCAATTTGGACAAAGAGCAAAAGAAGTTGTTGGAAGAAACCTATAAAGATTTTGTACGTGGAGGTGCCAACCTGGATGCCGAAAGTCAAAAAAAATTGCGTGAATTAAATAGTGAGATTTCCATGTTGCAGCTCACCTTCGGCCAAAATATGCAGAAGGAAACCAATGCTTTCCAATTGATCGTGGACAAAGAAGAAGACTTAGCCGGATTACCCCAAAACCTGATTGCCAGTGCTGCCGAAACAGCTAAAGAAGCAGGCATGGAAGGCAAATGGATTTTCACCCTGCATAATCCCAGCGTCATGCCTTTCCTGCAATATGCCGACAACCGAGACCTGCGCGAAAAGATATTCAAAGGATACATTAACAGAGGAAATAACGGAAATGAATACGACAACAAGGAAGTGGTACGCAAACTGCTCAAAGCCCGTCTGGAAAAAGCCAAGCTGATGGGATATGAAAACTATGCTTCCTTTGCACTGGAAGAACGTATGGCGAAAACACCGGATGCCGTATATAAATTATTAGACCAGATTTGGACACCTACTCTGTCCAAAGCCAAAGAAGAACTGGCAGATATCAATGCCGAAATAAAGAAAGACGGAAAAACCTTTACAGCCGAAGGTTGGGACTGGCGTTATTATGCAGACCGGGCCAAGAAAGCCAAATTCGACTTGGATGAAAATCAGGTACGTCCTTATCTGAAACTGGAAAACGTACGTAACGGTGTGTTCTATGTTGCCAACAAACTATACGGTATCACTTTCACCCAGCTGGACAATCTTCCCCTCCCTCATCCCGATGCACAGGCATTCGAATGTAAGGACAAAGACGGTTCTCATCTAGGTGTACTCTATATGGACTTCTTTCCGCGTGCCAGCAAGAAAGGTGGCGCATGGTGCGGAAGCTATCGTTCACAAACCTACAAGGACGGCAAGAAAGTGGCTCCTGTAGTAACCGTGGTATGCAACTTTACCAAACCGGCAGCCGGACAACCCGCTTTGCTCAGTGCAGACGAAGCGAATACCTTGTTCCACGAATTCGGACATGCTTTACATAATCTTTTCAAAGATGTACATTATTATGGTGTGGCTAGTGTTCCGCGTGATTTTGTAGAACTGCCGTCACAGATAGATGAGCATTGGGCTTTTGAACCGGAGGTATTGAATGTATATGCCAAACATTATCAGACAGGTGAAGTTATTCCTGCCGGACTGGTTGAAAAAATGGACAAGAGTGGCAAATACGGACAAGGCTTCGCTACGGCTGAATATTTAGCTGCTTCCCTGCTGGATATGGATTATCATGTATTAAAAGAAATTCCCGATGATATGGACGTTATGCAGTTCGAAGCAGAAACATTAGGTAAGCGCGGATTGCTGAAACAAATTCCGTCACGCTATCGCACCACTTATTTCAACCACACCATGGGTGGTGGATATACTGCCGGTTACTATAGTTATATTTGGGCAGAAGTGCTGGATTGTGACGCATACGAGGCATACAAGGAAACAGGCGATATCTTTAATCAAGAAGTAGCAGGAAAGTTCCGCAAATATATCCTCACTCCCGGCTGCATTGACGATGCGATGGACATGTATGTCAATTTCCGCGGCAAAGAACCCGGTATTGATCCCTTGTTGAAGAACAGAGGACTAAAATAACCCTCTAACCCAAAATAGAATTCCTCCCCCTGCGAAAGACAAATGATTGTGATTCTTGCAGTGGGAGGATTCTCATTTCGTAGTATGATTGCGGATAGTTCTTTTTATTTTTTGTTCCAAAGCAAGAAATAATCCTCAGAGAAAGCGTACCTTTATGCCTGTCAAATCAAAAATTAAATTATGAATCAACCTATTGCTATGAACACCACAAGAAAACATGTGGTATGGCTGGATGTCGTTCGTTTGGTAGCCATGTTCACCGTAGTTTGCTGCCATAGTGCAGACCCGTTCAACTTTTACCCCGGCGAACCGCCAGCCAACATTGATGAAATCAAATTCTGGGGAGCCGCCTACGGAGCCTTTCTCCGTCCGTGTGTCCCACTGTTTGTCATGATTACAGGAGCATTGCTGCTTCCCGTACGTGGCGAAATATCCGCTTTCTACAAAAAAAGAATCAGCCGTGTATTTTGGCCGTTCCTTATCTGGAGTGTCATTTATAATTTATTTCCTTGGTTTACAGGATTGCTGGGACTTAATCCCGAAATAATTCTTGACTTTTTCCCTTATAGCGGTGAAGAAGCCGCCCGTCAGTCACTCAACGTATCATTGGGTTATATAGCAAAAATGCCTCTCAATTTCTCTTTATTAGACGTACATATGTGGTATATCTATCTGCTTATCGGATTATATCTATACCTTCCTATTTTCTCCGCATGGGTAGAAAAGGCCTCGGAGAAAGCCAAACTATGGTTTCTTGTCGCATGGGGAATAACTGGTTTGTTACCTTATTATTATCAGTTCGTATCCCCATACATTTGGGGAGGCTGTGCGTGGAACTCATTCAATATGTTCTATTATTTTGCCGGATTCAACGGGTACTTGCTATTGGGACACTATCTGCGCAACCACGACTGGTCATGGAGTAAGACACTGTCGGTCTGTATCCCCATGTTTCTGGCAGGTTACATGGTCACATTCTTCGGTTTCCGCCACATGACCGCATTACCACAATGCACTGATGAAATGTTAGAACTGTTCTTCACCTATAATTCTTTGAATGTGATTATGATGACTATCCCTTTCTTCCTCATAGCCAAGAAAGTAAAAGTACGCTCAGAACTGATCCAGCGTATGCTGGCAAACTTGACCGTATGTGGTTTTGGCATCTATATGATACATTATTTTTTCACAGGTCCGGGTGTAGTCCTGATGCGCAATATCGGTGTTCCCGTGCCTTTACAAATTCCCGCTGCCGCAGTCGTGGCATTTGGCGTATCGTGGCTGCTTGTGGTATTCATTCGTAAAATAAGCGGCAAGAATGCTAAATACATTGTAGGATAATAAAAACAGGACATACAAATATCGTTATATAAGAATAGCCGGAACTACTCTTTCCAAGTGATTCCGGCTATTCTTATAATGCTTCATCCACTAGAAATCAAGTCAGTTATTTGAGATGTAATTTAAAGAATATACCTCCGCTAAAATATTTACCGTCATTCAGTTCAGCAATAAGATTGATATGGTCTTTCCATATTGAATAAGTTCCACCCACATTCACAGTATAAGTTGCTGTATGCAGGTCTTCCGCATGTCCGGGACACACTTCCGCCATCAGATTAAATCCATTCAGAGCTTTCTGCCAGAAACCTTCGCCCTTCATGCCAAAGTGAAAATTTACCCCTGCAGCAGGACGGCTATAATGCACATCACTCATAGCTTTACCGATAACCCAAGCTACATGAACCCCCACTGTACCTATTCCACTAAATTCAACATGTTTCGTTGCCGCCAGATAATAACGTGTCAAGTAATTGTGGTTTCCGCTACCACCGCCCCCCCAATCTATGTCTCCACCTCCATTTGAAGAATGGCTTCCCGGATCATTCGCACCAATCACTACCTGAGGCGTCCAAGCCTTCCACCAGCCTTCTTTCCATGCCCTCAACCGGAAATGAAACGATCTGTCCTGATTGGTAAACCTGCCCCAAGTTTGCTGAGGCCAATAAGAAGAACCATGTATCCCCTTTACCAACGTACAAGTATATGCTACTTCCAGCCAAGGAAACAGAGTACAATTTATATAATAGTTATAGGTATAGGGATGATATTCACTTCTCACCCAATATCGGGAAAGTATATTTACATCCAGCATATTTCCTCCCAGCATAACGGTTTTATCTTTCTGCATAACGGCAGTAGGTGCATGAAGTAGTCCTGTAGTACCATAAAAAGCCTGCCCTTTGATAACATTCATTCCTCCAAAGAGTCCCCCCAGAAATATTAGAGTTCTTAATTTCACTATTCTATGAATTTTAATTTATATTTGCAGCATGAAAACAGATGTATTAAAAATACTCGGAAAAATTATTCCTACTGCTATCTTCGTCCTGTTGTTGCCATTCTCCATTATTTACATGGCAATAAGCAAAGTCTGCTCTTTCATCCGAAAATTCTTTCCCCGATAAAGCGTACCGGAAACAAGAATGCAGCTTGCAGATATCTTGTACGTGTATGTTTCTCCTTATACATTCTATAAACGAAACGCAAATTCATCTTATCAACCCAGTCCGGATAATAGTGCATCCTATTCATTGCCGTTTGGTGAACAAAGCCACCACACGTAAAGCCGATGCCTTGGTAACCCATCTTTTTTACCTTAAGCAGAAACTTTTCCTGCATCAAGGCCCCCATACCTACTATCAGAAAATCCGGATTTAATTCGACTATATGAGAAGCTTCCTTATTCATTTCAGCATCCGAAGAGAAATATCCGTTCCTGAACCCTGCAATGCGTAACTTCGGATACTGCTCTTGAAATATCCTCACAGAACACTCCACTTGTTCTTGACCCGAGGCTACGATATAGAGCGTTTTACGGCTTTCCATGAGGTAATTCAACAATTCGGGAGCAAGGGAGGTCATATCAAAACTACGTCTGGTCACTCGCTTTCCGTATACTAATCTTATGGCAGAAACCAGTAAAGAGCCATCGGCAAAAATACCATCGAATTGTTCAAATAGGGATTTGTTTTCTAAAGCTATGAGGTAAGATACGGGGTTGAGAAAGGTGTAAATTCTGTTTTTCGTTTCGAAAAGTTCGGGAGACGTCCATTTCTCTGTTTGCAAAATGTAGGTAACTAACAAAGAGTTCATTATCTGATATTTTGTGTCAAATAAGTAATAGACCGTTTTGTTTCCTCCATTATTATTTTATTTACACCTGCATAATCAATGGGAGTTTCCAAAATCTTTTGCATTTTATTCATATCGGTAACTATACGATTCTCTAGTTTAAATTGTTTTAACAAAGACACCAATTTATTGCTATTCATATCTCGTACTATAGTACAAAATTCTTTATTAAATTTTATAGAGAATACACTACCATGAAATGTATCAGTAATAATATAAGATGCTCCTCTAAAATAAGCTAGTACTTCAAACGGAGTAGGAATAACGACTTCATCACACCATGAAAAATAATGTCCTATTGATATCAATTTCAGTTCTTTTGATTTAGCAAAATTTCTGATAGAACTTATTTCCTTTTTATCAGTAATTCTTCCCGGATATGTATAAACAATTATATATTCATTCCTATTGAATTTATCAGGTATAAATTGATTATAATCAAACATCAAAACTGGATCAACATGAAGCCAAGGAGTTTTACCGGTTAGTTCTTCAATAACTTTCATGCTATTCTCGTCACGCACAGAAATGGCATCTAAATCATGCAATAAACTTGAGACAATTTCCTTTTTGCCGACAAGTTGTAATTTGTCTGTAGTAGTCGCACCAAAGGATGCTGCATACGTAATGATCCGACTTGCATTCAGTCCTTTCCCAAATAATTGAGACGAAAAACCAAACCAAGTCTTTTGAGTACAATTAAATACTTCATCACTTCCAATAACCACTACATCATAATGTTTTGTATTTATTCCTTTTTTTACTCCCAAATAAGGTAGGAACTCTTTTCGAAAACGATTCTGAAAAACAAATATTGTTTGGAAACGTTTGTAAAAATCCCATCCCCATAAGCGCTGGAAAAGTAATTTAATATTGTAAAAACAACTGGTCTTATATCCTTCTAATTGTTCTCCGGGAATAATATTTATAAATTCACAGGTATGACCTAATGACTCAATATTCTTTTTTAAAGAAAAGGCTTGAAGAAAAGAACCGTAGTTCTTAATTTGCTGCATGGAGAGAATTGCTACTTTCATCGCTTTTGTATTTATTCTCATTCAGTTTTACAAACTTCCGTATTCTAAAATAATTTATAATTCTTGATGCAATATATGGACTTATCTTAAACATTAAACCCCGTAGTTTTTGTTGTAACGAAACAGGAGCCGAAAATGCACATAAAGCTTCCTCTTGGCAAATCCTTTTTATCCTACCATAAAGATCCTGATATTCTGTTTCAGCACCACAGCCTACAATTACATTCAAAGCATCACAATGAGTATGCCAATTACTAAAAGCCCAAGCTCTTAATAATGCCGACGAAGGATTAGCAAATATACTCTTAATATACTGTTGGGCGTTTATGCTACTATTAATCCATTCTTCCTTAAATCTAGAAGCACCGCTATTAGGATCACCTACTCTATAATAATAAAGATGTTTGTATCCCATTGCCACTCTATTTGCATTCAAAAAACTTTCAACCGAGAATGCAAAACCTTCACCATTAAAAAAATTAGGCTGAAAACGGATTTTATTTCTTTCAATTAAGTTTCGACTTATCATTTTATTCCATGGAGCAATGACAATTTTATGATATAACATATTTATAGCTGTTTCCTCACCTGAAAGTATGTCTACATGATCTTTTTCATATATAGTATGAGGAGTTTCGTTAAAAAACTTCCTTGGAGACGGAGTAGCTGATATTTCAACATTGTATTTACAAATAAGGCCATAAAAATAGCTTACATAATCTTTAGCAAGAATATCATCTTGATCTAAAAAACAAATATATTCTCCCAAAGATCTCTCCAATGCAATATTACGCGAATTACTCACACCAGAATTCTCTTTATGTATCACTTTTACTCTTTTATCCTTTAACGAATATTTATCCAATATTACATTAGAACTATCAAAAGATCCATCATCCACTAAAATCAATTCTATATTTTTATAGTCTTGATTCAAAACAGACTCTATGCATTCTTCTATATATCTTTCACCATTATATACAGAAACTATTATTGAAACCAGTTTATTTTCCATAACTAAAAAATCAATATTGAATAGAAAGAATTCTATGTAAACACTTATCAACTTTCATTTCTACGAATAATAATTTAATTTCAACAAACTGTCATTCAACAAGTGTAAACAAACTTTCTCACAATAAAACTTTTCTATATAAGATTTTAACTCAGGCTGTGAATACCCTTTATTAATAGCTTTTATTATGGCAGCACCTATTTCATTTATACTTTGCGGATTAACTAACAAAGCACGACCCTCATAATATTCTTTAGGCGCACCTACACAAGTAAGAACTATCTCACATCCATAAGCAGCCGCCTCAAGTGCTGCCATACCTACTCCTTCTCTTAAAGAAGGAAGAGCAAATACTTTAGCTCTTTTATAAAGTGATACCAATTCCTCTTCATTCACTTCTCCCAAATACTCTATATTCTTTGTACTACCAATAAGTGAAATGATTTTTTTCTCTTCTTTTTCTCCAGATATATGACCTGCCAATTTCAAATCAAAACCATATTTTTTTGCCGCTTCAATAAGTCTTGGAACATTTTTATTAGGTGCATCTAATCTAGACACATGTAAACAGAAATCCTCTTTTTCACCTAATTGACCAATCTCAGGAATTCTATAATTCAATGGTACTTTAGCTATTTTATCGTTCGGTATATCAAGGCAATAACTCACATAATGCCTTTCTTGTTCTGAACGAACAAGCCATAGCTTTACCTTTTCCTTTACAGACCACATATCATGGTAATGATTGGATAACGCTAATCTTGTACTACCATAAAACTTAAACAAGAATTTATAAAACCTATCACTTCTGTTAGGATCTATAATAGGAGCTACTATGATATTTTCATTAATCCTAGAAAGACCTTTTATCAGTTTAAAAATATTTGCCCCCATAGCAAAGATGATTACAGCATCATAGCTTGAGAAGTCAATATTCTCCCACAAATTAACCAATTTAACGTTGTGCCCCAATTTTTCAAGTCCATTCTTCCACATTATGGCTTGAATTTTAATGCCATTATTGTATGTCAATGACCCCATGGAGTCTATAAAAGCATAATTCATTCTTCAATAATTCATTTTTACAAATATAAAAGCTATATCTAATCTCAACTATAACATTTATTTCTCCGACAACTCATGAAATAAATCCAACCATTTCTGCATCACCTTTAATTTAGAAAAACGAGTACTAGAAATGTAAGCTTGTTTACTCATATTTTCCAACAACGTTCTATCTCCTATCAATTTTATACAAGCTTCCGCCAAGGCATTTACATCATTATCCGGCACTAAAAAGCCATTCTTACCATTGTCTATGATACTATTTGCTCCAGTAATGTCAAAACTAACACAAGGCAAGCCACAATTCATCGCCTCCACCAATACCAACGGGAAACCTTCATACAAAGATGACATAACAAAAAAAGAAGAATGAGAATATACTTCATCTATACTATATGAAACACCTTTGAGATGGACAATTGATGAAAGATGCAAAGCATCAATTTGTTTTTGAAGACTTTCTTGCAGACTTCCTTCACCCCAAATTTCCAATTGCCAATCTGGGCACTTTTGTGCAACTATCACCCAAGCAGAAATCAACCGCTCATAACCTTTCTGATGTTCTAATCTACCTACAGATACAACTAAATTAGATTTTTTCTCTTCTATTTGTCTAACTTCAATACTTGTAAAATTAGGGATAACGCCTATATTCTGTAAACAGAATTTCTTCTTATCTGAATCATTCAAAGCTATCACATTATCAAACTTACTTAAACAGATTTTCCTCAATTTTTGAATTAAACAAACCTTTAGCTTCGATTTAAAAATCTGTTTATCTAATATTTGTTGCCCTTCATAAGAAAAATGAAACTCATGGATCTTCTTTATCCGCCGACAAATAAATGGTAATATCCATATCAATAAAGGAGCATTGGCATTGACAGCAATATCTATCTTATATTTTTTAAATATGTGACGTATAATACTTATATTTTTCCATATTCCATTAATTTTTTTTCCAAAGCCTACTTTCCACTCTATATCAATAGGTAACAGTTGAATGTTCGGGTGCAAAGGATATATAGGTTTTTCCTGTCCATTACCATAATATGCCAAAAAAAGCCGTCCTTCCATATTTTCCGCCAAATAATTCATCTTGTCTGACACTATACGGAATATACCTCCTGCAATGGTTATATTAGGAACAAAATAAATGATATTCATTATTTAGTATTTCTTATAGGAAGAAAAGCATAACAACAAAGCACCCACACACTCAAAGCTACACTGTCCACACCTATAGAATTAAAAGAAGATATAATAAATAACATTGGAAGAACTATAATGGATTTTTCATAAAAAGATATTCCCTTAATTATTTGCTTGAAATATAAGAAAAAAACAGTTACCATAATAATGGTAAAAATAAGCCCGAAACGAAACAAAAATATAAGCCAAGGATTTTCATTAATGACCCCATATATCCCTGACGAATGCATTAATTCCGTCGTTTCATCCAAAGTCATTCCCCATATAAAATCAGAATAAGCATATTTGTCGAACACCAACAGCACTTGAAGGCGAGCACCTGCACTATCGTCGTCATACAATCCTATGTTCATTAATCTGCCACCAAAAGAAGTGTAAGATATCAGAAAACAAAAAACAATACCCATTATAAAGCAAATGCTCATAACATGTTGTTTAATCCTAAATGAAATTCCTCTTTCTCTCATCAAATGCAATATAAAAACACAAAAGAAAAAGGCAGTAACTACAATAGCAAAACGAGTATTAAAACAAAACAAAGCCATAAAACACAATACTGAATATTGTATTTTTTTTATAGGAGATATTTCAGTTATCCACAAAAAATTCATGATAGTAGAAATCACGACTGCATTAGCTAACGGATGTCCTCCAAATGCAAAAGAACGAAAGCTAGCCCCCAATTTCATACTATCAGAATATTCAAATAAATGAAAACCCAATATACGTTCAATCAAAGCCAATGAACAATTTGATAAAAAATAAATTATCAAAATACCAGCAACCATTTGCCGTTTTTTCTCATTTGCCGCATACTTTCCGAATAATATGAATGAATACATAAAAGGCATAAAAAGAGACGTTATGGTTGCTCCCCAATTAGCATCCCGATCTGTACATGTATTATAGATGCAAATTGACAACAAAATAATAATACTAATTAAATCTTGCCTTCTTTGCTTGATTCCTTTTTTTATAGAAAACAAGAAAAGAGGTAACAAAACAAAAATAGCAAAAGAAGAATTTCGCAAAGTTCCTATATTGGGAATAATATTGATCATCCCTGTCACTTGTACTACATTAGCGCCTAAATAGAGTAAAAATATGATACTCCATTTCAATAATATCACTTCAAGCATGAAAGAATTATTTTCTTTATCCTTCTTAATAATGCTATCCACTTACTATCTTGATTTATTCCCAATAAATTATATATACGTAAATTTCTACGTTGATACTCCGGTAACCATGAAGCAGCAAAATGGTGTATAGAACGGGTATTCTTAGTTATCACTATTTTCCCTGTTGCATAATCCTTCGGATTAAAATATTCTCTTGGATAAATCAATATACCAGCTATTTTCTGCGCAGTCGCACAATTTTTCAGTCCACAATAACAAAGCAATTCTGTAGTATATTCCACTACTGTCTTTAAATTCAAGACTCCATTCCCCTCTATGAAATGTAATGTTGAATATAATTGCAGGAGTTCACTATACAGTCCTAGTCCAGGATTCGCACCGAGTCCTAGTCCAGGAGCAACGGCTAAGATAGTTTCTCCATTATTATCTATATTCTTTTCGCAGCCCATAAACGGTCCTTTATCTATGATATCATCCATTGGTCTTATAACCTCTACATCAGTATCAAAATACAGACCTCCATAATGATATAGAATCCAAAAACGAGCATAGTCACTAACGAAAGCATATTTCTTCATCTCATACGCTTCTTTAGTATATGGAATAATATTCACATTAAAATTCTCTTCATTCCATTCTTTTATCTCGTAATCAGGAAAATATTTTTTCCATGACTCTATACACTTTACAGCCAACGGTGGAAGAGTATTCCTTCCAAACCAGCAATAATGAATTACTTTAGGTATCATAAAACGCTTTTAATGATTTTAGCACGACATTTATCTAAGAACTTCTTTAAGTTCCAAATTATTTTTACAAATGGATATAACCCGCATTTTCCCAATATAAAAAGATAAGTAATAGTTTTGCCTTCTGTCTTATTACCCAATATAACTTTATAAGAAACTGGATAATAATTATAAAAGTCCTTTACAGAAAGAAGATTATGCCGAAACGCCTCCATTTTCACCTCCAAAGCAGCTATTTGAAGCAACGAAAGTTCGGAAACAATCCCATTTAAAGCTGATATATATTTTTTCCTCATGTGGTAAGTTTCTCTAGTATAATTTCTAGTTATAGATTCTTTATTATCATCACAATAGTGGTAAAACGCATAAGATAAATAAGAAATGCTGTGACAATACTGTAACAATTGTGCCAAAACCAATATATCTTCACAATAATTTATGCCATTAATAAAATGCGCATTACATTTTTTCCATAAATCAGTACATACTAATTTATTCCATAACGTACCAATCAATTTCCCTTTTAAAATTTCTTGCAAAAAACTTTTTGAATCTACTAAAGATGGTTCTTGTTTCTTATACACTATTTCTCCACCTCTCCTATCTATAAAGAAATCAGATACAACAATTTCAGCATTCTCTGCTTCAGCCATACCAACCATCCGTTCAAGCATATCAGGTTCTATCCAATCATCACTATCAACATGAATAAAATATTTTCCACGAACATAATCCATGCCCAATTGGCGTGCAGAAGCTACACCTCCATTTTCTTTATGAAATACCTGAATACGTATATCTTTTCTAGCATATTTATCACAGATTTGTTTGGAATCATCCAAACTTCCATCATCTATAAGTAATAATTCAAAATCAGTAAAAGTTTGGACAATTATACTATCTACACATCTGCACAAATATTTTTCCGCATTATAAATTGGAATAATTATCGAAATTTTAGGAGAATAATTCATGACTTTTTCCAATAAACGCACTTTGTATCTTGATTTCGCTCTATACGCAATCGCCTTCTCTTTATCATAATAGACTCTGGAATAATAAAACGAAATAATCGTTTCAACGAATATCTTAACCAAAATCTAGCACATTTTATATACCTAAAAGATGAACCAGATACAAGCAAATCCTCATAATATGCTTCTAGCTTATTATTACCTGATAAACTTCCAATACTTTGGTCAAATACAGCCATAGTTATAGGAATATATAAAAAACAAGCATTCTGATTCCACAAAAGATGGAAGAAATGGAAATCTGCACATACATGAAATTTTGTATTAAAGTAATATTTTCTCATTAAATGACTCCTTACAAAAGAAGATTGATGACAAAAGGGCTTATATTTCAACATATTAATCATTTCCATCGGACGTTGTTCATACATGCCCCATATTTCTACCACGCACGTGTCACCATAAATAACGTCTGTACAGTCTCTCACATTATCTGTACTAAAGATATCCATCAAAACAGCTTTTGTAAAAAAACTATCTCCACAATTCATAAAATTAATCCACTCACCAGTAGCAACTTTCGCCCCTTTGTTCATTGCATCATAAATTCCATTATCTGGTTCACTCACCCAATAAGCTAATTTATTCGCATATTTCTTGATAATCTCCACAGTGCCATCTGTACTGCCTCCATCAATAATAATATACTCAACATTAGGATAAGTCTGATTAATAACCGAAAGGATTGTTTTCTCAATAGTAGTAACAGCATTGTAAGCCACCGTTACCACCGAGATTAAAGGATTATCCATATTCATTTATTGTTTCCCTTATTTAAAACTTATTTTAACCAAATTCCTTTAGCTGTACCATTTATCATTTTAAGTATCTGTATTCTTCCAATACAGGCTTGTAAAACAAATGCTACAGCAGGAACAATCAGTACGCCTTCTATGCCACAATATTTACAGCAATATTCTATCAAAGGAAGGGAAATTAAAGCGAACAACAGATAAACAATCAATTGTAACCGTACTTTACTCGTCCCATTAATAAGATACATATATATATTACCTCCAGTTTGACACAATACATATATTGCCATACAAACAGATAATGAAAAAGATATAATTACTGAATCACCAATCCACAATTTATATAGAAAGTTGGAAGATACTAGCATTAACAGTAAAACAGGGATACATAATAACCACATCTTTTCCAACTTATTTAATACACTACGCATCCAATCATAATCTTTCTTTATATAGGCATCCGTAAATGCCGACCAAAACGGATTTAAAACTATATTTACAATCATATTAAGGACATTAAAATACTTATAGGTTATATTATATTGTGTAACCGCCTCTGGTCCCTGCAACCTTGACAAGATTATATTAACAAACTGGAAAACAAACAACATAGAAACCATAATAACAAAGAATTGTCCACCCAGCCCTACAATACTTCGCGTCAACGAAAAGCGAATACCATACAACGAAGGGGCTACATCCTTATAACTTTTAGTTTGATACACAATAATAGATACTATCAGAAGAAACAAGCACGGGATAGCTGAAAAAGCAAAGGCCAATGCGCTTAAACTTCCCTGTGTGGTCTTTGTCAATATATAAATACAGACAAATGCCAATACCTGTCCACCCGTTTGAATCAACGAAGCTAAAGCAGGCTTTTGAGCTGCCGTCAGCATGGTAGTAAAGACACTTGCCACAATGTTCAGACAAAAGAAGCATGCCAACAAACCGAAAACCAAACTCAGCTCATCCTTATAAACAGCATTAATATTTAAAATACGACTCCAATCCAAATAATTATTCACTACCAAGGTTATCAATAAAATTACGGAAAAGAGCAAGAAGAGCACTGCGTACGTAGTACTGACATATTCTTTTGCCAACTTCATATCCCCTTTCGCTTTTGCTTCAGCAAAACGATTGCGAAATCCGTGGGCAAAACCCAAATCAAAATAAGACAGCCAAGCAATAATGGAACTCAACGTCAGCCAAATGCCATACTTCGTAGGATTAACATAACCGATGGTCAATGGAACGACCTGCAAGGAAACTAAAATACTTATACATTTCAACACTAATGAAACGGCGATGTTTTTCTTCACCGCAACACTACGCTCATTCCCCTTAGTGAAATAAGCACTAACTTTATCTTTTATATACTGGAACTTCATACATTTATGATTGTATCACTAGCAAGATATGCAATCTTCCATCTGTAACATTACTAATCTTACACCCCACACATTAGTAACGTGTGGGGTGACACGTTACCAACCTTCCGGCATACACGTTACTAACCTTTCAAACGTCCTGTTCTTTTCCGAAAAGAACAAGGTCTTTAAAAAAAAGAACAAGATGTTTTCATTGGAAGAACAAGAGCTTTTAAAAATTTGACCTGTTGTTTTTTCCATAATGGTATCTACATGCCGAAACGCCTTACTTTTCCTTCAGATCTTTCAGCTACTCCGCAAACGCCCTGCCTGTCGGCATTCCGGCTGAAGGATATACCTCACGAAATGTTTCAGCCGGAAAATATCCTTCAGAAAAACGATTCCCTAAGAATCGGAGGAAGATCAGTTCGGCTGAAACATTCCAACCCCCAGCTGAAGGATTCCTGAACCCAATCCTTCAGCCGGAATGCCCATGAACAGGGCGTTTGCGAGCAGGCTGAAGCTTTTGAAGGATTTTTCAGGGTATTCCCTATAGAGCATGACGAATGACCATATTCCATTGAAAAAAAGTAAGATATCTTCGTAAACAAAGTAAGATATGTTCCCAAGCAAAGTAACACCACTTACTTGGTCCACGAAGTCCGCATACTTTTCTTTACAACAAAACAGACCTCACAGCCGTCTCATGCCAGTGACGATAATCCCCCATCAGCAAAGAATGCTCCGACCACACTTTCCGGTAAATTCCATCGTGCAAAATGATGTACTCACGGAAATAGCTCTCTGCCTCATCGGCAGGAACGGAAGCCATCACCACATATTCCACACAATCCGGGACACAAAACAAAGTCAGTTCATTTTCAGAAAACAAGCCGCTCAACCTACAGGCGGAACGCTCAAAGGCCGCCCAATACGCACCAATGTCATACAGATGAATGAATTTATCATTATTCTTTTCCCTGGCTAAGATTTCCTTATGCTGATTCTGAATCAGCTGCTGGAGCCGGATGCCTGACGGCATAAATGTGGTTCTACACATTATTATATATAAGATTTATATAATCAGATCGTTTACTTTCCCATTAATCAGGGAATAACAATGTTTAACGTAGCAAATGAAATTATTTCTTCTTCGGCTCTTCTATCACTTCTATTAAGTCCGGCGAAATAGTCGCCATGGCCATAGCTATCACCCCTTGCAGACTGATAACCACACGACGGTCTCTAGCACCTTTTACCTTTACAAACACCCCCTCGTAGCCCTCGAAGTCACCACCTGTGATACGGACTTTCGTACCGCGCCGTAAGTTCACCTCGTCGGGACTGAAAAAAATAAGATGCTCGTCATACGTTCCAGCCACAGCGATAAACTGCCTCATCTGATCATCGGGCACAATGATTTTCTGCCCGTTGCGGATATCAATCATATATTGAAAATACGGAAGTTTAAACTTCACCTTCTGAAGTTCGGACTGGACGGCATGAACAAATATCAGATCACTGATAACGGGAACCAGCTCACGCCTCTTGCGCCCGTTCCTTATACGAACTTCGTAACGCATGGGGATGAAATTGTTGATTCCTTCTTTATCCAACAAAGCCTTGATCTGCATCCCCCGGCGATAAGTGGCACGCATGGCAAACCATTGCATTTTTTCACTTGAGAACATAGTTATGGAGCTTTGAAATACAGATAGATATCTGTAATTCAATCAATTACGAGAAGTTTCGTAAAATACAAGAGGAATCGGCCTCTTGTGATTAAGCTGACCGGAGAAAAGCTATTTCAACAAATGGAGGATGGGAATCCGCACAATGTAGATGCAGCCTGTCGGGTCAACCAATGACCTTCCGCAGATTCCCGAACCGGACGGTTCTTATGTGTTAAATCAGAATTGTAATACCTATATATAAAAAAAGCGCGGGAATCTGTACCTGTTACTCGTCCCGCCCTACAAGGCCTTCGCATTGCCCAATCCAGTCTGAACGAGCAACGCAGAAGCCCACGCCGATATGTATAATGACACTTGAATGCACCTTTGACCGGCAAAGGCGCACCAAGGATATAAACATACCCCGCAGACACCTACTGTTGCTTTGTTTTGGCTGGATTTTAGAAATTGCGAAGTTCTGTAGAGCCAAGAACAAAACGTCAAGTAAACGTCTTTTCTATATATGTATATTTCCCACCTCCCTAACTTCCTTGCGGAAGTACCGGCGTGGAAAACGTGGCAAAGATAGCAATTTAATAAATAGGACGAAAATATATTCCGCTATTTTTAGTGATGTTTCTTTAAATGTCAACTGATGTCGGAACTGAAAAACGGAAAGCTGGTGCAATAACAATATGGCATTATTTATCTTTTGGTCATTTTATTCTTCAATCCATTCTACAATTTCTTGTGAAAGCGGACTAGTAGTAGAGCCGATTGAGGCAACCCATCTACCATTTTCATCAATCAGAAACTTATGAAAGTTCCACCCTATCTTAGCATCCGAAACCCCGTTTTCACTTTTATGCGTAAGCCATTGATAAAGGGGAGCTATATCTTTCCCCTTTACAGATATTTTAGCCATCATAGGAAAAGTAACTCCATAATTCAACGTACAAAACTCCTTGATTTCTTCATTCGTTCCGGGTTCCTGATGTAGGAAATTATTGGCAGGAAATCCGATAACGACAAAATCATCTTTTCCATATTTCTCATACAATTCCTCCAACTTGGCGTACTGGGGAGTGAAACCGCATTTAGATGCCACATTGACTACCAATACTTTCTTACCTTTGAACGTGGAAAGTGGCAAGTCCTTCCCGTCAATAGCCTTGACCGTAAAGTCATAAAAACTTTTTTGCTGTGCACCAGCTACCGATGTGATCATGGTTACAATTATGCTTAATATAAATGTCTTCATTTGAAATGCTATTTTATAATAGAACAATTCATGAACTTGAAAAGTTTTCTCTGAAAGAAAAGATTGACGAGAGAAAATTGTTATCTTTGTTCTTCTGAAAAAGAACAGAAGATATTTATGAGCAAACAAGGAACCATCATAGTAGTAGATGATAACAAAGGAGTGCTGTCGGCAGTAAAGCTATTGCTGAAAAATCATTTCGAACATATCGTCACACTGCCCTCACCCATCACACTGCCCGCTGCGCTACGTGAAGAAAACGCGCAAGTAGTGCTGCTGGATATGAATTTCAGCAGCGGACTGAATACCGGGAATGAAGGTCTGTACTGGTTACACGAGATAAAGAAAATACACCCCTCCCTGCCCGTAGTACTTTTCACAGCCTATGCTGACATAGACCTGGCAGTGCGCGGCATCAAGGAAGGAGCAACAGACTTCATCGTCAAGCCTTGGGACAATGCCCGGCTGATAGAAACCTTGCTGTCTGCCTGCCGCAATTCCTCCAAGAACAAGAAGAGAGCGGAAGTCCCTAAAACCGTATCTTCTATGTATTGGGGAGAAAGCAATGCCATGAAGCAACTGCGGACGCTGATAGAGAAAGTGGCGCAAACGGATGCCAATATTCTGATTACAGGAGAGAACGGCACAGGAAAAGAAATGCTGGCACGGGAAATACACGCTTTGTCTGCCCGATACCGACGGGATATGATAACGGTGGATATGGGTGCCATTACCGAATCCCTGTTCGAAAGCGAACTGTTCGGCCATAAAAAAGGCTCGTTTACCGATGCCCATACCGACCGTGCAGGTAAATTCGAAGCCGCCCATGAAGGGACTTTGTTTCTGGACGAAATAGGCAACCTGCCCTATCACCTGCAATCCAAACTACTCACCGCCATTCAAAGCCGAAGCGTGGTGCGAGTAGGAAGCAACGAACCGATACCGGTCAACATACGTTTGATTTGCGCCACCAATTGTGATTTGGAAGAGATGGTGGCCAAAGGCAAATTCCGCGAGGATTTGCTTTACCGCATCAATACCATCCACATCGAGATTCCCCCTCTGCGGGAACGCAAAGAAGATATTATCCCTTTGGCCCAACGCTTTATAGACCGGTTCTGCAAACAATATGACAAAGGAAATATCCTTCTTTCTACCGGTGCGCAAGAAAAGTTACGGACATATCCGTGGTATGGAAACATACGCGAATTGGAACATGCCGTAGAGAAAGCGGTCATTATCAATGAAGATGGTATATTGAGTGAGGAACATTTTCATTTCCCCCGAAAAGTAGCGGCTCCTACGACAGAAACAAGTGTCTCAACTCTGGAGGAGATGGAATTGCAAATGATTCAGAAGGCGATAGAGAAATGCAACGGAAACCTCTCAGCTGTAGCGGCACAGTTGGGAATTACCCGTCAGACGCTTTATAACAAGATGAAAAAATTCGGATTATGACCATTTTCTCATGTCCTTCCTCACTACAATCAAATTTTAAACAGACTCTAAAGAAGCATCAACGAAACAATAAATAATCAAGCTGTGAAACAATTCTTCTTCCGTTTTTTCACTGTACTGTTCCTAGGTATTGCCTGCACCTTACTAATCCAGCAGCGCAATTGGCTGTGGCTATGCATAGCCGTACCTTCATTCCTTGTTTCCATAGGCTGGTTTTACCGCCTGTACACTTTTAATACCCGGAAGATAGCCTTTCTGCTCGACGCCATCGAAAACGACGACCCCGCTGTTCGTTTTTATGAACATGCCTCCCCTGGCGATTCTTCCATGGTCAATGTCATGCTGAACCGCATCGCACGTATTTTGTACAATGTAAAACAGGAAACGGCACAACGAGAGAAATATTATGAGCTCATCATGGACTTTGTAGAAACCGGCATTGTGGTGCTGAACAGCAAAGGCTCCGTTTATCAAAAGAATAAAGAGGCCATGAATCTGTTGGGGCTGGATGTTTTGACTCATGTCAAACAACTCTCCCGCATCTCGGATGAACTGATGATTGCTTTGGAAAAAGCAGTTCCGGGTGACAAGCTGCAAATTCAGTTCAACACAGAACGGGGAACAGTACATCTTGCCTTACGGGTGTCCGGCATCCGTATCAAAGACGAGGAACTCCGCATTATTGCCTTGAGTGATATCAATCGGGAGCTGGATGAACGGGAAATAGATTCATGGATACGCCTCACCCGCGTACTGACTCATGAAATAATGAATTCACTCACTCCGGTGACTTCCCTCAGCGAAACACTACTGGCTCTTCCCGGAGCAGAAAATGAAGAAATGAAACAAGGGCTGGAAACGATTCACTCTACAGGTAAAGGATTGATAAATTTTGTCATGTCTTATCGCAAACTGACACGACTGCCATCACCTGAACCATCGCTGTTCTATGTCCGTCCTTTCCTGGAACGGATGATCCGACTGGCACAGCACCAGCATCCATGCCCCAACATCACTCTTTCCATCCTCGAAGCCCGGGAAGACCTGATAGTCTTTGCCGACGAGAACCTGATAGCCCAAGTGGTTACGAATCTGCTGAAAAATGCGATTCAAGCCATAGGTAATGCTCCCGACGGAAAGATCACCTTGAAAGCTTATTGTGATCCGCAAGAAAGTATCCGTATAGAGATAGCCAACAACGGTCCCGCTATTCCTCCCGATGCAGCCGGACAAATTTTTGTACCTTTCTTCACGACCAAAGAGGAAGGAAGCGGCATCGGACTGAGTCTAAGCAAACAAATCATGAGGCTGAGCGGTGGCACACTGACCCTGCTGCCTTACAAGGAAAAGGGACAGGCCACTGTTTTTGTACTGGTTTTTAATTAAAAATAAAAATGTGCTAATGTGTCAGCCAATTACCATCCGGTACACAGCGCAGCCATTAGCAAATTAGCAAATTATTTAAAATGAAACATTCTCCTGAATTATTAGTTTATAAAGCCTCTGCCGGTTCGGGAAAAACATTCACACTGGCCGTGGAATATATAAAGCTGCTGATACAGAACCCACGGGCATACCGTAATATACTGGCTGTGACTTTTACCAACAAGGCCACTACCGAAATGAAAGAGCGGATTCTGAGCCAGCTATACGGAATATGGATAAAGGATAAGGATTCTGATCCCTATTTACAGAAAATCACAGAAGAACTGGAAATGCCCCCAGAAGACATAAGGACAGCCGCCGGTACGGCACTGCACTACATGATACACGATTACAGCCGCTTCCGGGTGGAAACCATTGACTCATTCTTCCAGTCGGTGATGCGCAATTTGGCACGGGAGCTGGAATTGGGTGCCAATCTGAATATCGAACTGAACAATATGGAGGTACTGAGTGATGCCGTGGACTCCATGATAGAAAAGCTGGACCGACAATCTCCCGTACTCTATTGGCTGTTGGAATATATAGAAGAAAGAATTGCCGATGACAAGAGGTGGAATGTTTCCGGTGAGATAAAGAATTTCGGACGAAACATCTTCGATGAAGGATATATAGAAAAAGGAAATGGGCTACGGGAAAAATTACGGGACAAAGACTGTATCAAGAATTACCGCAAGACGCTGCAAGCCATTTTGGAAGAGGTGCAGGAACAAATGAAAGGATTTGCCGACCAATTCTTCGGAATATTGGATACAAACGGGGTGAAAGTAGAAGATTTGAAAAACGGTTCCCGAGGTATAGCCGGCTATTTTAATAAACTACAATCGGGCAAACTGGATGACAGCGTCCGCAATGTAACAGTGGAAAAATGTCTGGACTGCCCCGACGAATGGGTGAAAAAAACCTCCCCCATACGCAACGCTATCCTAGGTCTGGCAGAAAAAGAACTGATTCCCCTGCTGAATGAATCGGAAAAATATAGAAGCCGGAACAATATGCTGGCCAATTCCTGCCAACTCTCCCTGCGCCACGTAAACAATATCCGTCTGCTGGCCAATATAGACGAAGAGGTACGCGAATTGAACCATGAGAACAATCGCTTCCTGCTGTCGGATACCAACGCGTTGCTTCATAACCTGGTAAAAGAAGGAGATTCCTCGTTTGTATTCGAAAAGATAGGAACAACCATACGCAACGTAATGATTGATGAATTTCAGGATACTTCGCGTATGCAATGGAACAATTTCCGTCTGTTGCTGCTCGAAGGTTTGTCTCAGGGAGCAGACAGCTTGATTGTAGGAGACGTGAAACAATCCATCTACCGCTGGAGAAACGGTGACTGGGGCATACTGAACGGACTGAAAACAAACATCGAAGCCTTTCCCGTCAAAGTAAAGACACTGACCACCAACCGCCGGAGCGCTGCAAACATCATTCACTTCAACAACGAAGTGTTTACAGCCGCCTGCGAGGTGTTGAACAACATTTATAAGGAAGAACAAAAAAAGGAATGCAAGGAACTGAAGGAAGCCTACAACGACGTGTGTCAGGAAACATACAAAGATCCCGGAAAAGGGTATGTCAAAGTGGAATTTCTATCGGATACGGAAGACATGACCTATATGGAAAACACCCTGTACCACCTAGGAGAAGAAGTGGAGCTGCTTGTGGCGCAGGGCGTGCAACTGAAAGATATTGCCATCCTGGTGCGCAAGAACAGAAGCATTCCTTTAATAGCCGATTACTTCGACAAGAACACCTCTTACAAAATCGTATCCGATGAGGCATTCCGACTGGATGCCTCACTGGCGGTATGTATGATAATGGATGGCCTGCGCTACTTGTCACAACCCGGAAACCGGATTGCCAAAGCGCAACTGGCTGCTGCTTATCAGAATGAAGTATTACATAAAGGAATAGATCTCAACACTCTATTGCTGAACGAAATAGATGATTATCTGCCATTCGATTTCATAAAAGAAGCGGAACAGCTTCGCCTCATGCCACTGTATGAACTGATGGAAAAACTTTTCAATCTGTTTCAGATGTCCTGCATCAAACAACAGGATGCCTATCTGTGCGCCTTCTTTGATGCCGTGACGGAATATTTGCAAAGCAATTCTTCCGAATTATCCGCTTTTATCACCTACTGGGAAGAAAAACTAGGCAGCAAGACCATCCCTTCCGGCGAGGTGGAAGGAATTCGCATTCTCTCCATCCACAAGTCCAAAGGCTTGGAATACCATACCGTACTGCTACCCTTCTGCGACTGGAAAATGGAGAATGAGACTTACAACCATCTGGTATGGTGTGCTCCCCGGCAAGCTCCGTTTAGCGATCTTGACATTGTTCCCATCAACTATTCCACAGCCATGCAGCAATCCATTTATCGGGAAGAGTTCCTGAATGAACGCTTGCAATTATGGGTGGATAATCTGAACCTGCTTTATGTGGCATTTACCCGTGCCAAAAAGAACTTGATTATATATGGAAAGGCGGAACAGAAAGGAACGGTATCCGAATTGTTAGGAAATGCCTTATCCGACATGACCGGAAAGAGCTATGCCACCGGAGAAGAAATATACGAACTGGGAACGCTCTATCTCTCATCTCACGAAGAGGAAAAACAAGTGTCCGGCAACAAGCTGCTGACTGTAGCCCGACGTTTGCCTATCCATCTGGAAACGCTGGAAACCAACATCGAATTCAAACAGTCCAACCGTTCTGCCGAATTTATCCGGGGAGAAGAGGAAACGGAAGACAAATACATCCGGCAAGGACAGTTGTTGCATAATCTATTCTCCGTAATCCGTACCACGGACGATGTGCCTCCCGCCATAGAACGCCTGCGTTTCGAAGGAATCATAGAGTCGGCACAACAAGAGGAACAAATACGAAAACTCACCGAATGGGCTTTGAGGCATCCGCTGGTCAAAGAATGGTATTCGGGCCGCTGGGAACTATACAATGAGTGTGCCATTATTTATCGGGAAAAAGGAGTCCTGCAAACCCGCCGTCCGGACCGCGTGATGATGAAAGACGGGGAGGTGATTGTGGTGGACTTTAAATTCGGTAAAAAGCGGAAGGCTTACAACAAGCAGGTGAAAGAATATATGGATTTATTATCAGACATGGGATATGAGCATATCCGTGGCTATTTATGGTATGTATTTAACAACGAACTGGAGGAAATAGAATAATGGAAAGCTTTTTGAAACTGGTAGCAGCCGATTTATATAAACATACGGAAGGAAACCTGGCACATACAGCCGTGGTTTTTCCTAACAAACGTGCCGGACTTTTCTTTAATGAGTATCTCGCCCAAGAATCGGACTCACCTATTTGGTCGCCCGCATACGTCAGCATCAGCGAATTGTTCCGTAGTCTTTCTCCATGGGAAGTGGGTGATCCGGTAAAACTGGTATGCGAACTTTATAAGATATTCCGACGGGAAACTCAAAGTACGGAAACACTGGATGATTTCTATTTTTGGGGAGAAATGCTGATCAGTGATTTTGACGATGCCGACAAAAATAGAGTGGATACCGACAAACTGTTTTCCAATTTACAAGATCTGCGCAACATAATGGACGACTACACCTTCATTGATGATGAGCAGGAAGAAGCTATCCGGCAGTTCTTCCAGAACTTCTCCATCGAACGGAGAACAGCGCTGAAAGAACGGTTTATCTCTTTATGGAACGTATTGGGGAACATCTACAAAGGGTTCCGTGAATCCTTAGCTTCTCAAAACATTGCCTACGAAGGAATGATGTACCGTCACGTCATAGAGCATCTGGATGTGGACAAACTTCCATACGAGAAATATATTTTTGTAGGATTTAATGTGCTGAACAAAGTGGAACATACGTTGTTCACCCAATTGAAAGATGCCGGAAAAGCTGTTTTTTATTGGGATTACGACGAATTTTATATGAAGGAAAACAGACAAGCCGTCACCCATGAAGCCGGAGAGTTTATCCGCCGGAACTTACGCGACTTTCCTTCTCCTTTGTCCGGTGAGTTATTCAAAAATCTCTCGAAACCTAAAGAGGTACACTACATCGCATCTTCCACTGAAAATGCACAAGCCCGTTACCTGCCTCAATGGATACGAAACAATCTGACTACACCGGAAAAGGAAACCGCAGTCGTATTGTGTAACGAAGCATTGCTTCAACCGGTCCTCCATTCATTGCCGGCAGAAGTAAAACATGTCAATATCACCATGGGATTTCCGTTATCGCAAACTCCTGTATATAGTTTCCTCATCGCCTTACTGGAGTTGCATACCCACGGATTTAATTTCAAAAGCGGCCGCTACACGTTTCAATCAGTTGTTACACTGTTAAAACACCCCTATACCCGCCAACTCACCGGTCAAGCCGAATTGTTGGAGAAAGAACTGACCCGAAACAACCGTTTCTATCCGTTACCCGGCGAATTGGGCAAAGATGAATTCCTGACCCGGCTTTTCACTCCGCTTTCCGGAAACCTGAATCTGTGCATACGCCTGTCCGAAACTTTGCAGCAAGTGGCAAGCATTTACCAGGCAAACACTTCCGGTACCGAGGACACAGATGCATTCAACCAACTTTATCGGGAATCGCTTTTCAAAGCCTATACCACCATCAACCGGTTCCGCACACTGATAGAAGAAGATGAATTAACCGTACAAAGCGAAACATTCCGGCGATTGCTGGTCAAGGTCTTATCAACGACTAATATTCCATTCCACGGCGAACCGGCCATTGGTATGCAGGTCATGGGGGTATTGGAAACACGTAACCTGGATTTCCGCCACTTGGTATTACTATCGGTCAATGAAGGGCAGCTTCCCAAATCGGGAGGAGACTCTTCCTTTATTCCTTACAACCTGCGCAAAGCTTTCGGAATGACTACTATAGAGCATAAAATTGCCGTATATGCATACTATTTCTATCGTCTGCTGCAACGGGCAGAAAGGATTACCTTAATTTACAATACCAGTTCGGACGGACTGAACCGCGGCGAATGGAGCCGTTTCATGCTGCAATTCCTTATTGAATGGCCTCACCCCATCACACGTCAGTTTCTGGAGGCCGGACAGTCCCCCCAAGGCACCTCGTCTATCACTGTAGAAAAGACCCCGGATGTCATGCGCCAGATGCAAAGCCTGTTTGATGTCCGTGCCAATCCCAAAGCAAAATTTTCTCCATCAGCCTTGAATTATTATCTGGATTGTCCTTTAAAATTTTATTATAGGTATGTAGCCGGCCTCTCCGCCCCCGATGAAGTGAGTGCAGAAATAGATTCCGCCACATTCGGAAGTATTTTCCATTACGCAGCCGAACATATTTATAAAGACCTGACCACTCATGGCAAAGTCATTAATAAAGAAGCATTGGAAACGTTGCTACGCAATGAAGTGAAGCTGCAAGATTATGTGGATACAGCATTCAAAAAATTATTCTTTAATGTTCCGCAAAACGAAAAACCGGAATATAACGGCGTACAACTTATCAACTCTGCCGTTATTGCAAGATATTTAAAACAACTTTTACAAAATGATTTACGTTACGCTCCCTTCACTTTTATTGCATCGGAAATGGAAGTGGATGAACCCATCGACATACAAACACCCAAAGGAGTCATAAAATCACGTATCGGAGGAATTATTGACCGTATGGACAGCAAGGATGGCACACTTCGTATTGTGGACTACAAGACAGGCGGTGATGCAGACACCCCACCCCATGTGGAATCTCTGTTTATTCCAGACAAGAAACGTTCCAACTATGTATTCCAAACGTTCCTGTATGCCGCCATCATGTGCCGCAAGCAACCAACGATGAAGATAGCTCCGGCCCTTCTCTATATTCATCGGGCCGCTACAGAAACCTATTCTCCCGTTATACAAATGGGCGAGTCACGAAAGCCCAAAGAGGCTGTGGAAGATTTCAGTAAATATGAAAAAGAATACCGTGAACGACTTCAAGGATTATTAGAAGAAATATTTAATCCGGAAAAATCATTTACCCAAACAGAAATCATAGAAAAATGTACCTATTGTGATTTCAAGGCACTATGTAAAAGATAGACTATAGTGATTAGTGGTTAATACCTGCGGCATGACAGCGCAGTCCACTAATCACTAACCACTGATCTGCCACACTATTCCAACGCTCTCTGCCTGCAAAAACATCCACAGAATTTATCTTCCACATTCTCTATCGGTGCTTCGAAAATACCATAGACGGAAGACCCAGAGCCACTCATGGCAGCATACACTGCCCCCAAATCATACAATTCATCTTTTATAGCAGCAATCTCAGGGAACTTTTTGAAGACACTATCTTCAAAATCATTCTTCATACTGCTTTTCCATGTTTCTATAGGTTGCTTTACAATTTCTTTCAAAGAAACAGCCGGACGCACAGGCTTTATTTCGGCAAACGCATCCCGGGTGGACACAAAGATATCAGGTTTAATCAAAATTATGTGGTATCCCTTTAATGACAATTCCACAGGCTCGAACAGATTCCCTATTCCGGTAGCGAAAACAGGTTTGTTCCGAATGAAAAAAGCACAGTCTGCCCCTAGTTTTGCAGCATATTCCTCCATCCGTTCCGTGCTGAGTCCCAATGAAAATTTATCATTCAGAAGCTTTATCATACAAGCGGCATCTGATGATCCGCCACCTAGTCCGGCACCCGCCGGTATATGTTTATACATGTGTATATCTACCGGCAACAGTCCGGGATAGTCTTTTTTTAATAACTTGTAGGCTTTTACTACCAGATTATCTTCGGGTTCACCCTCCAAAGGAGATCCGCTTATGTGTAAAGTGTATTCTTTGTCATTGTTTTCCCGCCGCGTCACTTCCAGAGCGTCTTGCAGGTTTATCGGATAAAATATGGTTTCCAGATTGTGGTATCCATCCGGGCGCTTTTCTACAATATTAAGTCCCAAATTAATCTTTGCATTAGGAAATGTAATCATATTCTGTTCTTTAAATAGTTATTTTTAGTGTGTTTCGTTAGATTGTTGCCCGTTCTACAAAGATGCACGCCACCTTTTATCCGGACAGAGCGCCAAATATAGAACAAACTTTTCATTTTACCATATAAAAAAACCATTTACTGTCCAGATTGTTCATTTCTCTGTAGATTCAGGTTCATATTTCTTTTATTATTTTTGGGAATGGACGAGTGCCCAACTCAGCAAAAAGTTCTATCTTTGCCCTACTTTAAACAGATGACAATGGCAGAAACGAGAAAAATGACACGTACTCCCAAAACTTCGAAAGCAAAGCCTGTTGACGAATACGGACATTTACAGCCCCAGGCACCTGAGCTGGAGGAAGCTGTATTGGGAGCTTTAATGATAGAAAAAGATGCTTACTCATTAGTAAGTGAGATTCTTCGTCCCGAATCTTTTTATGAACGCCGTCACCAACTTATTTATTCGGCTATTACCTCATTGGCTTTACGCCAGCAACCTGTCGATATCTTGACTGTGGCCGAACAATTACGCAGCACCGGTGAACTGGAAGATGCAGGCGGTCCTTTTTATATAACACAACTGAGCGGCAAGGTAGCCTCTTCCGCACACATAGAATATCACGCACGTATCATCGCGCAGAAGTTTCTTGCACGCGAACTGATTACCTTTACCAGCAACATCCAGACAAAAGCTTTCGACGAGACCCAAGACGTGGACGACCTGATGCAGGAGGCGGAAGGAAAACTGTTCGAAATCTCGCAGCAGAACATGAAGAAGGATTATACGCAAATCAACCCTGTCATTCAGGAAGCGTATGAGATGCTTCAAAAAGCGGCGGCACGAACGGACGGGCTGAGTGGTCTGGAAAGCGGTTTCCATGCATTGGACAAAATGACCTCGGGCTGGCAAAATTCCGACCTGGTGATTATTGCCGCCCGTCCCGCTATGGGTAAAACGGCTTTTGTGCTTTCCATGGCAAAGAACATGGCGGTAAATGCAAAAATCCCTGTGGCTTTGTTCTCTCTTGAAATGTCCAACGTACAGTTGGTCAACCGTATGATTGTCAACGTGTGCGAAATTCCGGGTGAGAAAATCAAGAGTGGCCAGTTGGCTCCGTATGAATGGGGACAACTGGATTATAAAATAAAAGAATTATACGATGCACCGATGTATGTGGATGACACACCATCCTTGTCCGTCTTTGAATTACGCACCAAAGCACGACGGCTTGTACGCGAACATGGAGTAAAAATTATTATCATTGACTACCTTCAGTTAATGAATGCCAGCGGAATGTCATTCGGCAGCCGTCAGGAAGAGGTCAGTACCATTTCACGTTCACTGAAGGGGTTAGCCAAAGAACTGAACATCCCCATCATCGCACTGAGCCAGCTGAACCGTGGTGTGGAAAGTCGTGAGGGTATTGACGGAAAACGTCCCCAGCTCAGTGACCTCCGTGAATCCGGAGCTATTGAGCAGGATGCCGATATGGTATGCTTTATCCACCGCCCGGAATACTATAAAATCTACTCGGATGAAAAAGGGAACGACCTGCACGGTATGGCAGAAATCATTATCGCCAAGCACCGTAACGGTGCCGTAGGTGATGTACTGCTGCGTTTCCGTGGCGAATTCGCCCGCTTCCAGAATCCGGACGATGATGTTATCGTGCCTATGCCGGGTGAGGCGCCGGGTATTATCCGTTCCAAAATGAACGGTGGCGGCAACAATGTACCTCCCCCATCTCCTGATGCCGCACCTGCCGACAATAATCCGTTCGGAACCCCTATTCCCGAAGGACCTTTACCGTTCTGACATTTATTTATCCCTCACAGAATTAACACGGATTATTTCCCTCAAAGAAAAATCTGTGTTAATCTGAGTAATCTGTGATGGATAAATAACAGGATAAAAGAAAATAATTACTAAATTTGCAGGTCATTTTGAAATACATAAAAAATATCATATATGAATATCTCTTATAATTGGCTGAAAGAATACGTCAACTTCGATTTGACACCGGATGAAGTGGCCGAAGCGCTGACTTCCATCGGTTTGGAAACCGGAGGCGTAGAAGAAGTCCAAACAATTAAAGGTGGTCTGGAAGGTATTGTCATCGGCGAAGTGCTGACTTGCGAACCTCATCCCAATTCAGACCACATGCATGTTACTACTGTGAATTTGGGACAAGGCGAACCGGTACAGATTGTCTGTGGAGCTGCTAACGTAGCTGCCGGACAGAAAGTGGTGGTTGCCACATTGGGCACCAAACTATACGATGGCGAAGAATGTTTTACCATCAAGAAATCAAAGCTCCGCGGAGTTGAATCTATGGGTATGATCTGTGCCGAAGACGAAATCGGTATCGGAAACAGCCACGAAGGTATCATCGTATTGCCGGCGGATGCTGTTCCGGGTACTCCCGCTAAAGATTATTTCAATATTAAAAGCGAATACGTACTGGAAGTGGATATCACCCCGAACCGTGCGGACGCCTGCTCACATTACGGCGTGGCCCGAGATCTGTATGCCTACCTGATTCAAAACGGCAAACAAGCCACTTTAAAACGTCCGTCTGTAGAAGCGTTTAAAGTGGATAACCATGATATGGACATCGCCATTGAAGTAGAGAATACGGAAGCATGTCCGCGTTATGCCGGAGTTTCCATAAAAGGGGTAACTGTAAAAGAGAGTCCCGAATGGCTGCAAAACAAATTACGCCTGATCGGAGTACGTCCTATCAATAATATCGTGGATATCACCAACTACATCCTTCACGCATACGGCCAGCCCCTGCACTGTTTTGATGCAGATAAGATTAAAGGTGGGAAGATTGTAGTGAAGACTGTTGCCGAAGGTACTACATTCGTTACTTTGGACGAAGTGGAACGCAAATTATCCGACAAGGACCTGATGATATGCAACACAGAAGAACCGATGTGCATTGCCGGTGTATTCGGTGGTCTGGATTCGGGAACAACCGAGCAGACAGTAGATGTATTTTTGGAAAGCGCTTATTTCAACCCGACTTGGGTACGTAAAACAGCCCGTCGCCATGGATTGAGTACGGACTCTTCTTTCCGTTTTGAACGTGGTATTGACCCCAACGGAACTATTTATGCATTGAAAGAAGCGGCTTTACTGGTTCAAGAACTGGCAGGAGGTACTATTTCTTCTGAAATTAAAGACAACTACCCTGCCCCGATAGCCGATTTCACAGTAGAGCTGAATTATGAGAAAGTCCACTCACTGATAGGAAAAACCATACCGGTGGAAACCATAAAGAGCATTGTCACCAGTCTTGAAATGAAGATTGTGAACGAAACACCCGGAGGCTTGACTTTACAAGTTCCCCCCTATCGTGTGGATGTGCAACGTGATTGCGATGTAGTAGAAGACATTCTCCGTATCTACGGATATAATAATGTGGAGATTCCTACTACCTTGAAATCCAGCCTGACCACCAAAGGTGAAGTGGATTACTCCCAGAAATTACAAAATCTGATTTCAGAGCAACTGGTAGGTTGTGGTTTCAATGAAATACTGAACAATTCACTGACCGCCGCTTCCTATTACGAAGGGTTGGAAACATACAAGAACGAAAATTTGGTTTACTTGATGAACCCATTGAGTAACGATTTGAACGTGATGCGTCAAACTTTATTATTCGGTGGTTTGGAAAGCATCCAGCACAATGCCAATCGCAAGAACGCCGATTTGAAATTCTTTGAATTCGGTAACTGTTATTTTTATAACGCAGAAAAGAAAAACCCGGAAAAAGTGCTTGCGGCTTATGCTGAAGAATATCATTTAGGATTGTGGGTAACCGGCAAACGCGTCAGCAATTCATGGGTCCATCCCGATGAAAACAGCAGTGTTTACGAATTAAAAGCATACGTGCTGAACATCTTTACCCGTTTGGGATTGAATTTCGGCAACGTGGTATTCGGTAACCTGACCAACGATATCTATTCAACAGCCATCAGCGTACACACACGTGGCGGCAAGTTATTGGCCACCTTCGGCATCATCAACAAGAAGATTCAAAAAGCATTCGATATAGACAATGAGGTATATTATGCAGAAATCAACTGGAAAGAACTGATGAAAGCCATCAAGTCGGCTAAAGTCAACTTTAAAGAACTTTCCAAGTTCCCGGCTGTGAAACGTGACTTGGCTTTGTTGATTGACAAGAACATACAGTTTGCAGAAATCGAAAAAATAGCCTATGAGACTGAAAAGAAACTGCTGAAAGAAGTAGAATTGTTTGATGTTTATGAAGGCAAGAATCTGGAACCGGATAAAAAAAGTTATGCAGTGAGCTTCTTGTTACAGGATGAAAGCGCAACACTGAACGACAAACAGATTGACAAGATCATGTCCAAACTGATTGCTAACCTGGAAAACAAACTAGGTGCAAAACTAAGATAATAATAAAAATAACCATTATAAAACTACAATCCAATGGGAAGAGCATTTGAATATAGAAAAGCTACAAAGCTGAAAAGATGGGGCCACATGGCCAAAACATTTACAAGACTGGGTAAACAAATCGCTATAGCTGTAAAAGCAGGTGGTCCGGAACCCGAAAATAACCCGACCCTACGTGGTGTGATCGCTACTTGTAAGCGTGAAAACATGCCGAAGGATAACATTGAACGCGCCATTAAGAATGCAATGGGTAAAGATACCAGTGACTACAAAGGTATGACTTACGAAGGATATGGTCCTCACGGAGTAGCTGTATTTGTTGATACATTGACAGACAACACTACTCGTACCGTAGCAGATGTGCGTTCAGTATTCAACAAATTCGGTGGAAACTTGGGTACTACCGGTTCCTTAGCTTTCTTGTTCGAGCATAAATGTGTATTTACTTTCAAGAAGAAAGAGGGAATGGATATGGAAGAACTGATCCTGGATTTGATTGACTATAATGTAGAGGATGAGTTCGACGAAGATGAAGAAGAAGGAACTATCACCATCTATGGTGATCCGAAGAGCTACGCAGCAATTCAGAAACACTTGGAAGAATGTGGATTCGAAGAAGTGGGTGGTGATTTCACATATATTCCCAATGACTTAAAAGATGTGACTCCTGAACAACGTGAAACTCTAGACAAGATGGTAGAGCGTCTGGAAGAATTTGATGATGTTCAGACCGTTTATACAAACATGAAACCTGCATCTGAAGAGGAAGAATAAAATGAAAATAACCTATAAGACGCAAGGCACTTGCAGCAGCCACATCGAAGTGGAAGTAGAAGATGACGTTATTCAACAAGTTTTCTTTTGGGGCGGATGCAATGGAAACTTACAAGGTATCAGCCGATTGGTGAAAGGAATGAAAGTGGAAGAGGTCTTACAGAAACTGGAAGGTGTAAGATGCGGAAACCGTTCTACTTCCTGTCCGGATCAATTATGTAAGGCGTTGCGTGAAATGAAACAATAAAAAAGAGGCTGTCTTATCTTGCATTCAAGTTTGAGACAGCTTCTCTTTTTTTCAATATATTATCTTACTTTATTTAGAATGATTGTAACCATTCACAAGCCGTTTCAGGCATTATATTAGCTAAATTAGTATTTATCGATTGGGTATCGGTAAGATTATAACATTTATTATACTTGACGTGATATTTACTCACGCTATCTTTTTTATATCAGAAATAAAAAATGTTTTATTCAAAAGCGACAATGAATAAACGATACTCCTCAAAAAGAAAGAGGCTTCCGTTTCCAGTTGCCTCTCTTTTCTTTTCGGATAAACGCTTTTATCCGTAAGTGTACTGACTTTCACAAGCAAATACTAACTATTAATCTTAAATCTATTACTATGAAAAACACATTATATTAACACGCGAATCGCATAGATTGTTCAACAAAAAGAGATGAAAAGAGTGTTAAATATATAACAAAGGGAGATCCAATTGTTTTTTAATGCAAGAATAACAATTAAGTCTGCTAAAAGTTGGAGAAACGGAAATACAAAAAACGCATCGTGATTTCACATAATCGTAACATAAGCAAAATCCAATACAATATAGATATATACTATAAAAGAGAAAGGATGCCATCAGGACACCCTTTCTCATCGCTCATTTGTAACTATAGAGAGTTAGACTCTCATTAAAAACGCTGTAAAATTAATAAAATAATTTCAGATGCAAAATTAGTTTTATAGAAAAATTCAAAAGGTATTCAAAGTTTAGATGAAAAAAACAATTATTTATTGGCTAGAACTGAAAAACATCCATCACGAGCAATACCAAGATAATCTAAAAATAAATTCACCCCACTCATCAATGTCGTCTTAGGTATAGGAAAACCCTCGTTGATTTCATAGTGTTGTGCCAACAAGTTTTCCCCCCCGGACAAACAATTCCGGATTGGCTGGGCAAAACATATACATTTCGCATATAGTGGGGTTACGGAATCCCTTACTTACCATCATTTTCATTTCAGCATTTCCGGGAAGATGAAAAGCCAGCCCACCTTGGAGAACCCACTCAGTGCCCACATGTGAATGATAGTCAATCCGCATACCCACATTTAAAGACAACCAACCTTGTATATCCTACCGAACATCAATATAGCCGGCAAATTCATCTTGTTCCTGTCGCTACAATCCGATTCCATGATTCCCCTGCCCGTAGTGAATAGCCCGGGAACCTGTTCGGTCAAAGCAGGAAGCACGGAAGGTTGATAAGTATGTTCCAAATTTTGCCTCCCTACCACCGAAATAGTCATCGGCAAATGCCGTATGTCCGTTTCATTCCGTGTTCCCGTAACCACCACTTCTTCTACCTTATAACTTCTCGTACGAGTAGTACCCTGCATATTTTCATGAACATGGAGCATGCTAACATTCATTATACCGACAGCACACAAACATGCAATAATCATTGTATTGTTTTTCATCTTCAAAGTTTTATCATACTTATTGTCTTCGTTTGCAAATTTACAATAAGGGAATGACATTCTTTGTAAATGAATTACAGGAATTACAACCTTAATTACTGACTATGGGCATCTTATGTCTTATCATTCGTATTTTAACGAACGAGCCGGTTTACTGTAAATAACCTTCATGGTCTGTCCTGCTACAGTTAAGAAGGAAATAAGCAGCATCAATACGATAGGCAACAAGAAGAACCACACCTCCAGTTCCGTCCGGAACGGATAATGACTCAACCATGCATTCATGCTGAACCAAGCTACCGGCAAAGCAATCACAACCGCGATAATAATAGGAATAAAGAAACCTTTACCCAACTGATAAAACAAATTCCAACGAGATGCCCCCAATACTTTCCGAATACCCATCTCCTTGGTGCGGACGGCACAAGAAAACATAACCAACACCCATAAACCCAAGCAGGAGATAAAAATAGCCAATCCGGTAAAACCTCCCATCAATACGCCGAAAGCCTCATCCTGACGGTACTGCCGGTCATAGAACTGGTTGAGGAAGAAATAATCAAAACTGGAATCCGCAAAGTAATTATTCCATATTTCTCCTATCTGTGATACTAATTCCGAAGGATCACCCGGTTTCATCACGACTGAAATATAACGCTGAGGAATCCAATCAATCTTATCTTTATGGAAAAGCATCACCCCTGTATAACCTTTATTCAACGCTTGTTGATGATAGTCCTTCACTACTCCGATTACCTGCATGGGCTCTCCTATCGTTTCAACAGCTATTTCCTCACCAATGGCATCATCATTATCCACATATCCCAACATACGGGCGGCTGTTTCGTTGATAACCAATTTATTCACATCGTCCCCATATTCTTCGGAAAAACCCCGTCCGGCTACCACCTCCAGTCCGTACGCATCTATATAGTCAGGGTCGCAACTTAACATTTCGTACAACCGGTTCTGCTTCAATGCATCATGCGCACGATGATTGGATAAAAACATGGCTACTTCTTCACCTGGTACAGCTCCGGAACAAGTTACTTTTGAAGCCAGCGGCAACTTTCTGATCGCTTTCCTCATGGCTTCCATCTTTGTTTTCATTCCCTCGGTAGGCCCGGGAAACTTGATTACCAAAATCTGATCGGTCTTTACCCCCAAAGACTGGCAACGCATGTAATTGAGTTGTGCAAAAACAATCAGTGTACCACAAAGCAATATCATGGAGGCTGTATATTGTACAATAACCAATATTTTACGTGTATTCTCTCCGGCACGACTGTTCTGAAACTTACCTTTCAACAATACAATCGGCTTCTTGCGTAACAACGCACGCGCGGGATAGTAACCCGAGATATAAATACCGGCTACAAAAAGCAGCAAGACTAAAATGCCCCAATATTCGGTGAACCATACCGAGAAAGTGATGGTGCGTCCTACCAGCTGATTGAATGCAGGAAGTAATAATTCGATTAGCCCGAGAGCAATGACAAAGGCAATCAGATTCATTACAAATGCCTCGAAAAGGAATTGGCTGACAAGCTGTTTCGGGAAAGCTCCCACTACCCTGCGCACCCCCACCTCTTTGGCACGCTCCATAGAACGGGCAACTGTCAGGTTTATATAATTGATCCAAGCGATAATCAAAATAGCAATAGCTCCGAAAATCAATGCAATAATGGCCGAACGGTTCCCTTTCAACTCGGCCTCATAACCTAATTGAGGATTGAGATGAATCTTCTCCAATGGCTCCAGCCTCACTCCCCAAGTCTTGTTTTTCAATGCCTCTTCAGTTTTATACTTCTCGGCCAATTGAGGAAAAGCACGTTCTATCTCTTCTTTGCGCTCGGGCGAATCCAGCAATACATATGTATAGGCTTCATGTTTGTACCAATACTCCTGTACCCATTTAGGTAAGGTGGCATATGATAAAAGAAAATTATAATGTATATGCGAATTAGAAGGCATTTCTTTCATGACTCCGGTTACCTCACAAGACATTTTTCCCATATTGCTGTTAAAGATAAGTATCTTCCCGACAGGGTCTTCATCTCTGAAATATTTACGGGCAATCCGTTCCGTGATCACAACCTGTCCCGGCATGGAAAGACAAGAGGCGCGGTCGCCTTTCAGCAATTCAAAATCAAACAGACGGAAGAAACCGGGATCAGCGTATGCTATCTCATTCTCACGCAAACACAATTCACCATATTTTACCAATTGCTCCGGTTGGATAATACATCCCACACGGGTATAATCCTCAATTCCCGCCAGATCTTCCTGCATAGCCGAACCATATCCGAATGAACTGGTCGCCCAATCATCCGTCAGAGCTTCCCCCTCATGAAAAGTACTTTGCACACGATAAATCCGGGCACTCTTACTATGCATCTTGTCAAAACTAAATTCAAAAGCAACGTAAGTAAGTATCAATAAGGCTGATGCCATGCCTACGGCCAAGCCGAAGATATTGATGAAGCTGAAACCTTTCCTCTTCATCAGATTACGCCAAGCGCTATTCCAATAATTTCGTATGATCATAAGATTTCAGTTTTGGTATCAGATTCCATGGGGCGGTTACGATTCTCGGCAATAATCTTACCATCCAGCAAACGGATTATACGATGTGCATAAGCAGCATCACGCTGTGAATGGGTAACAATGATGATGGTGGTTCCCTGCCTGTTCAGTGTACTGAGCAGTTCCATCACTTCCACCCCATTGGTAGAATCCAAATTACCTGTCGGCTCATCCGCCAGCAGAAGTCGGGCATTGGTTACTACGGCACGGGCAATAGCCACACGTTGCTGTTGTCCACCTGATAACTGTTGCGGCAGATGATTGGCACGGTGCAGCATATTCACTTTTTCAAGCACTTCCTTTACACGCCTGTTACGTTCTGCCGGCTTTATATTAAGATAAACCAATGGGAGTTCAATATTCTCATAGACAGTCAGTTCATCAATCAAATTAAAGCTTTGGAAAATGAAGCCGATACTTCCTTTACGTAGAGCGGTCAGTTGGTTTTCATTCATTTTATCCACTCGCTTTCCCTCAAAGAGATAGGAGCCCGAAGTAGGGGTATCTAATGTTCCAAGTATATTCAACAAGGTAGATTTTCCACAACCGGACGGTCCCATGATAGCGACAAATTCTCCCTTTCCAATCTCGAAAGTTACTTCATTCAATGCTTTGGTCTGCACTTCCTCGGTGCTGAACAACATAGAGAGGTTTTCTACTTTAATCATTCTTACGTGTGTTTTTTATTCGTTTAAAATCAGTTTCTCATTATCTCCAAACAGTTCGTAACCGGAAATAATAACTTTCTCACCGGAAGCCAGACCGTCAGTCACTTCATAAAACTGAGGATTCTGTCTGCCAATCTTAATAGGGCGTCTGACGGCAAATTTACCACTTTCATCCACAACATATATCCATCGCCCTCCGGTAATTTGGAAAAAACCTCCCCGAGGAATCAGAACAGCCTTGACAGGATCGCCCAACTGAAGATTGATATGATAAGTTTGTCCGGCCCGGATATTTCCGGGACGCCCTGCTGTGAAACGGAAATCAGTACGAAACTGCCCGTCCTTCACTTCAGGATATACTTTGGTTACTTCTAATTTATAATTCTCGCCGTCACGGGTAAAGTCGGCAGGAAGTTCCTGAACGACACGCTCCACATAATGCTCGTCAATCAATGCCTGTACCTTCAGATCAGCAGTAATAATCTGGCCGATATGTTCTCCGGCAGAAATGGATTGTCCGATTTGTGCTTCAAGATTACCCACCTGTCCGTCTATGGGAGCTTTCACTTTCAGATTTTCAAGACGTTCACGTACCAATGCCAGACTTCGTTTCATATTCATAATATTCTCGTCCAAGCTGGATATCTGAGTCAAACGAAACAAACTATCCTGACGGATCCGTTCATCCAATACCGACAATTGTTCTTTTGCCGCTTCATACTCCTCCGTAGCCTGGAGATAATCCTCCCTCGCTATCAATTGCTCCTCCATCAGCCGCTTGTATTGCCCGTAACGACGTTTCTTTATAAGAAAGTCTTTCTGCATACCGATACGGTCCTGCTTCAGGCTTAACCGTTCCTGCTCCATACTGATACGGGTATTACGCAACTCGTTTTCCTGATAGGCCAAATCAGCTTCACTTTGCATGATACCAATATTCAGCAGCGGATTACTCAGACGCAAAATCGCATCCCCTTTCTTTACCATTGCTCCTTCCTCATGAAGGCGTTCCTCCACCCTTCCGCCTTCTATAGCATCAAGGTAAATCATGCGGCTGGGAAGTACTTGGCCAATCACGCGGATATAATCATTAAACTCATTTTCTGTAACTGTAGCGATAGTGATACGGCTTTTGTCAATGGTCATGGAAGAACCGGTATCACGAAAAATAAAATAGAGAATGAGTACCAGTATGAATAATACTCCCGTACCTCCATAAATCTGCTTGGGAGTGAAACGCTTTTTACGTTCAATTAGTGTGTCCATATTTTTAGTGGTTAATAAAACTTCCTGTTTGATAATACATAGCCAGTCGTGATGTCAGTTCGTACTGCAAACGTACTCTTATTTTTTCCGCTTTAGCGGCAAGCAGGCGATTTCGCGCCTCCATCAGTTGGAATACGGAAACAAGCCCTTCCTCCCACTTCCTTTCTGTTTCTTTCAGCACTTGTGTTTCGGCTTTTACCTGTAGGACAGCCTGTCGATGTTCTTCCCATCCCGAATGTAATGAAAGTACAATTTGTTCCGTTTCATTACGTAAATGCAGTTTCTCTTCCTCTATATTGTTCCGCACTCGCTGCAAATTCAATTTCTTCTTCTTTACTCCGGCATACCGATCCAATCCGCTAAGAATAGGAAATGAAATACCCACTCCTATATATTTATTCCAATGGTCACGCAATTGATGTAACGAGAACAAGGAATTATAAAAATCAGATCCCCATGAAAAACGGGCGAAGATGGTGGGGCTGAACTGCCCAAGGGCCACAGCATACTCCTTACGGGCTGCTCGTTCCCACATCTCCATCCGTTTATAATCCGGCAACGCGTGTACAGATTGTAAATAGATTTCCTCTATTTCTACCTGAGGCATTAATAAGGGTGTATCTTCACCAGCTGATAAGGAAACAGACAAAGTATCTCCCTCTTTCATTCCTACTATTTCTTTCAAATAAAGGAAAGACATCTGACTATTTTTTTCATACGAACGCTTTCTGAATACATCTCCTTGATGACGTGCTTTCACCTCCTGCAAGTCCGAAAGCGACTTCAAGCCCAGTTCTACGAAAGTTTCCGTCTGCTTCAGATAACGTTCTCCCAAACGAAGCTGCTCAGCGGCCAATTCTGAAAGCTTTTTATCCAATGCCGCTTTATAATAGGCTTCGGCTACCTGATAAGCCAGATCATTTTGCTTTGCCAAATGATCCCATTCCTTCTCTTTTTTAGTCCAATGTGTATATCGCAAACGATTAATCCGGGCAAACCCTTCAAATAAAGAAAGAGTGATATCCATTCCTATAGTCCCTTGATTATACGAATCGGCAGTGTATCCATTGGTATCCGGATCGACAGAACGCCCGATGTGCCTGCCTACTTCCGCCTGTACTGAAACATGAGGAAGAAATTTACCCATGGCAGCCACATAGTCTGTACGTGCTTCCTTTACGTCTATCCGGATATTCTTGAAACCGGGATTATGTTCCCAGGCATAGCGTATACAATCGTCCAGTGTACTTTGCCCACACACAGGCAAAGACAAACTCGACAACAAACACACAATTATCAAATTATTTTTCATTTTACTTTGGTTTAGACACAGAATAGAGATCAAATGGTATGCCAAAACAAACGACATACTAATAATCAACGAGTTACAAAAGAAGTCATAAACTGATCGTCCAATTTTTAGACGGTATAACGTCCAAATTATAAACACCGCAAAGCCAGGGCGATCCAAGGGAAATATTGAAGCACGGATAAAACGGACTGAAGACGCATTCCAAGTGTCAAACCGCCCCTACGGTAAATAAAAGCATTACAGAAAATAATAAAAAACGTCCAATAATTGGACACCTCATTTGCAGGAACAGTCAAAAGCAGATATCTTTAGCCTCTGAAAGCAAAATGCTATGGAAAAAGGAACAATTTTAATAGTAGATGATAATAAAGGAGTATTGGCCTCGCTGGAACTGTTGCTGGAAACAGAGTTCAGCGAAATAAAGACAGCCCATCATCCGAATCAAATTATATCTATTCTGAATACCTCTCCGGTAGATGTAATTATTCTTGATATGAATTTCTCAGCAGGAATCAATAACGGCAACGAAGGGTTGTATTGGCTGAAACGAATCCGCGAGATAGCTCCTGCACTACCCGTAGTCATGCTTACGGCATACGGGGATGTGGAACTGGCGGTAAGAGCTTTAAAGAATGATGCGACCGATTTCTTGTTGAAGCCTTGGGACAACCGGACCTTGGTATGCAAAATAAAAGAAGCTTTCGGAAGTGGTAAGAAAAGGAAAAACAGAGTCCCCGATAGAAGCCAATCACCAATGATTGTGGGAACATCTCCTGCCATGCAGCAGTTAATGAAAATGGTAGTGAAAGTAGCACGCACAGACGCCAATATCTTGATCACCGGAGAAAACGGAACGGGAAAAGAGATGCTGGCACAGGAAATACACCGGCTTTCCACACGACGGGAACATACTATGGTAACGGTAGATATGGGAGCAATCAGTGAATCTTTATTCGAAAGTGAGCTGTTCGGGCATGAACGCGGTTCTTTTACCGATGCCTATGAGAGCCGGCCGGGAAAGTTTGAAGCGGCATCCGGCAGTTCCCTGTTTATGGATGAAATAGGAAATCTCCCTCTAGCCATGCAGGCAAAGTTGCTCACCGTATTACAAAACCGAAAAATTACACGCATCGGCAGTAATAAAGTAATCCCAGTGGATATCCGGCTGCTTTCAGCTACTAACAAGAATATTCAGGAGATGGTGGATTCCGGGACTTTCCGTGAGGACTTATTGTACAGACTGAATACCATCCACCTGGAAATTCCGCCTTTGCGGGAACGGGGGAACGATATACATTTATTCATTGATTATTTTATGCAACGTTATGCCGCCAAATACGAAAAAAAAGATATTTCCTTGCATGAACATGCTTTGGAGAAATTATGTTCTTATCATTGGCCGGGAAATATCCGGGAATTACAACATGCCATCGAGAAAGCGATCATCTTATGTGAAGGAAATGTCATCCGTCCTAAAGACATTTTCGTAAAACAAACCTGGAACCCGCAATTCTCCACTACCGTACCCAATCTGGAAGAAGTGGAACGTCAGGCCATAGCAGCAGCTATCCGTCAAAACGATGGAAATCTGACGGCAACAGCCGAACAGTTAGGCATCAGCCGCCAGACACTTTACAATAAAATAAAACGGTTCAAGCTCTGATAATCATGGTATTCAGCAAACATCTATATATGGTTATCCTGAGCTACATCTTATTAATAATCGCTGTGGCCGGAGCAGGGATCGCACTTGTCATTACACATACCGCCCTCATTCTAGGCAGTCTGCTATTCATCTTTTCGCTTTTTTTAATCGAAACTTTGGTAAAACGGTTGAATAAGTTCAATACCAAAATAAGGATATTTCTGGATGCGGTGGAAGATAAAGAGAACATGATATTGTTCAACGAGCAATCGGCAGATAAAGAAATGAATGCACTGAGCCATTCACTAAACCGGATCAATGAATTGCTTGCCACAACGAAATCGCAGAGCCGGATACAGGAGAACTTTTATTACTCTTTACTGGAAGAAGTACCGAATGGAGTGTTAGCGTGGAGCTCCGAAAAGAGAGTCATATTTGTGAATGGCGCAGCTTTACGTTTGCTGGGAGTTAAGCCAATCATATTCCTCCGCCAACTGGAAGAGCAATATCCGGCCTTGAAAGATTTCATAGCCCATGGAAATGTGGAAGATTCTTTTCTTTTACAATCCAACTCAAAAAAACAGCTGTCACTATCCATGAACCGGATGAAACTAAATTCAGAAACGATTACCCTGTTGGCTATCAAAGATATCAGCAATGAACTAAGTGAGAAAGAAAGTGAGTCATGGAGCAAACTGACCCGGGTGCTTACTCATGAAATAATGAATACCATCGCTCCTATTGTTTCCCTATCACAAACACTTTCATTGCGTCCCGGTACGGACGAGAAAGTAATACGAGGACTTGGAGTGATTCGTGAACAGAGCGAAAGATTGATGGAATTCACAGAATCATACCGACGCTTATCGTATATGCCGGAACCGAAAAAGAAGCGATTCTCACTGACCGATTCATTGCACAATCTGGGTCTGTTGCTACAATCTGATTTTGAGAATGCCCATATCCATTTCATTCTGCGCAGTACCCCTTCTGACATATATATTGAGGGCGATGAGAAGCAACTCTCTCAAGTTTTCTTAAATCTGCTGAAGAACAGTATGCAATCATTGGAAGGAAAGACAGACGGACAAATAGAAGTAACACTGGAGGTAACAGACAAACTTTATATAAAACTACTTGACAATGGGCGGGGAATCCCTATGGAGTTACAAGAAAAAATATTCGTTCCTTTCTTTACTACAAAAACAGAAGGGACGGGGATCGGGCTTAGTCTGTGCCGGCAGATTATAAAAAGACATGGGGGCAATCTCTATTTACAGGAAAGCGGACAAGGAAGAACTCTGTTTGTTATTGAATGGCCCATAGTTCCTTTTATTCCGAAATAACAGAGCTCATCACAGGATTACTCTGATTAACACAGATTATTCTTAAAAGTAAAGTGGAAATATAAAATAATAACCACTTATCTATAAACCAGCGTTAACCTAAGTAATCCGTAATGAAACATTTTTTATTTCTTTACCTTCAGTTCATAAAGGTCATGCCTGCGGTCACGCAAATTGCGCACACTGCCATACGTATGCAATTCATTCAACAGATTCAGATCAACATCCGAAACCAGAATCATTTCGGTATTCGGAGTCGCCTCAGCCCGTTTACCATCAGTAGGGAAAGCGAAATCACACGGAGTAAATACACCAGACTGTGCATACTGAATATCCATATTGTGTACACGCGGCAAATTACCCACACTACCGGCTATAACGACAAAACATTCATTCTCGATAGCCCGTGCCTGAGCACAAACACGCACACGAGAATAACCGTTCTGAGTATCAGTCAGGAATGGAACAAACAGAATCTGCATTCCCTGATCGGCCATGATACGAGAAAGTTCGGGAAATTCCACATCATAACAAATCAAAATACCAATCTTAGCGCAATCCGTATCAAAAGTCTGCACCATCTTACCACCCGAAAGACCCCAACTCTTTATCTCATCGGGAGTGACATGTACCTTTTCATACATTTCGTATGAACCGTCACGCCGTACTAAAAAACCAACATTATAAAGCCCTCCGTCCTCTTTTACGTATGGCATACTACCCGTAATGATATTAATATTATAACTGATAGCCAAATTGATAAAACGGTCGCGAACCTCTTCGGTATATTGTGCCAAACCACGAATGCTCTGGGCTTCTCCCAAATGATTGAACTTGGCCATCAACGGCGCATTGAAATATTCCGGAAAAAGAACAAAATCACTCTTATAATCGGAAACGGCATCTACGAAAAACTCAACCTGCTCAAATACATCATCCAATGTTTTATAAGGGCGCATCTGCCATTGCACTAACCCTACACGTACAGTGGTTTTCTTATCCACATAATCCTGCGTAGGCTCCTGATAATAAATATTATCCCATTGCAACAAAGTGGCACAATGCTTGGATTCTTCGTCATTGGGAAGATAATTCTTCATGACACGACGCACATGAAAATCATTGGAAAGCTGAAATGTCAATACTGGATCATAAATCTCACGGGAACGCACCTTATCCAAATATTCCTTAGGACGCATCGTATCCGCATACTTATAATAATTAGGAATACGACCACCGAACATGATCGCTTTCAGATTCAGTTTCTCGCATAATTCTTTCCGGTACTCATACATACGGCGTGCCAGACGCAAACCGCGATAATCCGGATGGATAAACACCTCGATACCATACAAAATATTCCCTTCCGGATTATGCGTACAGAAAGTTTCATTACCAGTTACTTTGGCATAGGTATGATCTCCCTTTACCATATCATAGTCTACAATAATAGAAAGAGCACATCCCACTATCTTATCGTCTACCACCGTTACTACTTGCCCTTCCGGAAAAATTCGGATAAGCGTTTCTATTTGCTCGTGTGTCCAAAACACATCCTTATCCGCATACACCCGTTTGAATGATTGTGATAATTGGATGTAATCTTCGATCTGTAAATTCCGGACCTCTACTTTATTAATTTTATGCATCGGTTCCATAATGATTCTCTTATTTATATTTTAAAACAGCGGTGCAAAGGTAGGACAAATTATAAAACGATGTTCTCCCAAACAGAAAAAGATAAAGAGAATATCACTCAGTATGAAAGAAAATATCTATGAACTTTTCATAGGATTTTCAGAAAACTTTTTGTTATCTTTGGAAAGTTAACCCAATAACAAACAAAAAACAACCAATTTTGCTATGAATAAAGAATTAATAATGAACCCTAACCAATTGGTGGCATTTCTAGAAAAACCTTGTGCAGAGTTTACCAAAGAAGACATAAAACGATACATTCAGCAGAATGGCATCCGTATGGTCAACTTTATGTATCCCGCCGGAGACGGACGACTGAAGACATTGAATTTCGTTATCAACAACCAAGCATATCTAGATGCTATCCTGACTTGCGGGGAGCGAGTGGACGGTTCCAGCCTATTTCCATTCATTGAGGCGGGCAGCAGTGATCTATATGTAATTCCCCGATTCCGGACGGCTTTTTTAGATCCTTTTGCCGAGATCCCCACACTTTCCATGCTTTGCTCTTTCTTTAACAAGGATGGAAAGCCGTTGGAAAGTTCACCCGAACATACCTTACACAAAGCATGCAAGGCATTCAATAAAATAACCGGCATGGAATTTCAGGCTATGGGAGAATTGGAGTACTATGTAATTGCTCCGGATACAAATATGTTCGAGGCAACAGACCAGAAAGGTTATCATGAATCAGCACCATACGCCAAGTTCAATGATTTCCGTACCCAGTGCATGGTCTATATTGCACAAGCAGGCGGACAAATAAAGTATGGACACTCCGAAGTAGGTAATTTTACCTTGAATGGCATGATATATGAACAGAATGAAATAGAATTCCTGCCTGTCAATGCCGAAGATGCGGCAGACCAATTGATGATTGCCAAATGGATTATACGTAATCTGGCCTATAAACATGGTTATAACATTACTTTCGCGCCTAAAATAACTACAGGAAAAGCTGGTTCCGGATTGCATATCCACATGCGTATCATGAAAGATGGACAAAACCAAATGTTGAAAGAAGGTGTTTTATCAGAAACAGCACGCAAAGCTATTGCCGGCATGATGGAACTTGCTCCATCCATCACTGCATTCGGTAACACCAATCCTACTTCTTATTTCCGCCTGGTTCCCCATCAGGAAGCGCCAACTAATATTTGCTGGGGTGACCGCAACCGTTCAGTATTGGTACGCGTACCTCTAGGATGGGCAACTAAAACAGATATGTGCATGACTGCCAATCCACTGGAAACGGAAAGCCATTATGATACCACACAAAAACAAACGGTGGAAATGCGATCACCGGACGGATCGGCCGATCTCTACCAACTGATAGCAGGACTAGCTGTAGCCTGCCGCCATGGTTTTGAAATAGAAAATGCACTAGACATTGCAGAAAAAACTTACGTAAACGTCAATATTCATCAGAAAGAAAATGCAGACAAACTGAAGGCATTGACCCAGCTTCCCGATAGCTGTACGGCTTCTGCAGCCTGTTTGCAGCAACAGCGCGAAATATTCCAAAAACATAATGTGTTCAGCCCTACTATGATTGATGGAATCATCAGCAAATTAACTGGCTATAACGATCTGACTTTACGTAACGACTTGAAAGATAATCCGGAAGGAATGTTAGCGTTGGTCAATAAATATTTCCATTGCGGATGATTTGACTAAAACAGCGGGAGGAGGGTATATCAATATTTATTGATTTGACCTTCTTCCGTTTTCTACATTCACGCCATGATAAATAAAAAAGATCAATGTATTTCTACACTGGTCTTTTCTTTTGAGCGGAAAACGAGACTCGAACTCGCGACCCTAACCTTGGCAAGGTTATG
>ERZ780137.35-NODE-35-length-144384-cov-4.013802_pt1 | contig 144384 bp, 122 predicted proteins | sample MGYA00511020_ERZ780137 | MGnify/ENA primary metagenome ERZ780137 (study PRJEB29588, sample SAMEA2157917) | human gut metagenome | biome: human gut; feature: human-associated habitat; material: faeces | place: Denmark | collected 2008/2010 ... | reverse complement strand
GGATATCTGACAGAAAAATATCAGTATTCCGGTAAAGCATATTATGAAAAATGGGTATACCTGCATCCGGAGGAAGTGGGCAGACCTGTTTTTTTGTGTCTGGAAAGAACCAGAATGACCAGAGTGTGGGTCAATGGTATCCTGGCAGGATATCAGGAGAGCCTGACTACACCTCATATATACGAATTGACAGATTATATCGCAACACCAAAGGTCAGGATTCTGATCGAAGTAGATAATGCAAATTATCCTATTGCAGGAGGACACCTGACTTCACCGGATACACAGACGAACTGGAATGGTATCATTGGAAGGATCAGATTAACTGTATATGATCATGTCAGGTTTGGACAGGTACAGACTTTTTATCAACATATGGATGGATATTATCAGGTAAGTTTCCGGTACAGATTGTATGATACAGAAAATAAATTTGAAGGCAAATGTAAAATAACACCTGTTATGATCAGGAGGCTTACAGAAGATGGAAAACCGGAAGAAAAGGAGATTGAGGAACAGACACAAAGCTTTGATATTACAGTCAGAACAGGGGAAAACGTGTATGAGAATGTATATACCTTCGCACATGAGCCGCAATTGTGGAGTGAATATACGCCGGTAGTATATCGTTTCCGTATGGAGATAGAAGGATGGACAGCATGTGAAGTGGAGACTGGTCTGCGGGAATTTGAGACCAGAGATCATTACTTTTACATCAATGGGAATCGGACGATGTTACGGGGAAAGCATGATGCTTTGCTTTTCCCGATAGAGGGTGCAGTTCCTGCATCGGTGGAAGAATGGTTAAAAGTTATGAAAATTGCAAAGGAATATGGCGTGAATCATTACCGGTTCCATACCTGTTGTCCGCCGGATGCGGCATTTGAAGCGGCTGACCTTCTGGGAATCTATATGGAGCCTGAACTGCCATTCTGGGGAACTGTACCGGAGGAGAGCGGAGAAGATAAGCAGGAAGGTTCACAATGGGAGTACCTGCTGTCAGAAGGCTTACGTATGCTGGAGACTTTTGGCAATCATCCTTCCTTCTGCATGATGTCTATGGGAAATGAGTTGTGGGGAAGTAAGAAAAGGATAGGTAAGGCAATTCAAATTTTCAGAAAAGCAGATAACAGGCATCTGTATACACAGGGGTCCAACAATTTTCAATTCGTACCGGAAATATTGCCTGAGGAGGATTTTTATGTGGGTGTGCGACTGGCAGCGGCGGATATGGATGGGAAAAACGACAGACTGATCAGAGGCTCTTATGCGTGCTGTGATGCACCAATGGGGCATGTACAGACAAGGATTCCATCTACCACAGTCAATTATGACTCTGCGATCATGCCACAGGATGGCAGATGGGAACCACAGATTCCGGTCGTTCTTCATGAGATTGGCCAGTATGAAATGTATCCGGATTATCATGAAATCGAATCTTACACAGGAGTACTGGAACCTGCTAATCTCAAAATATTCAGAGAACGGCTGTATGCACAGGGAATGGGAGAAGAAGCAGAGGAATTTTTCTATAATTCAGGTATGCTGTCATTACAGTGTTACGAGGAAGAACTGGAGGCTGCACACCGTTCAGAATATGTGGCAGGATATCAGATCCTTGACTTGCAGGATTATACCGGACAGGGAACAGCACTGGTGGGAATTCTCAATGCTTTTATGGAATCCAAGGGCTTGATCTCGGCAAAGGAGTGGAGAAATTACTGCTCTGACAGTGTGCTTCTGGCAGAATTTGATGATTATTGTGTTGAAAGTGGAAGTATTTTTCAATGGAAAACTGTACTAAGCCACTACCGCTGGATACAGCCTGTTGATGAGAAGTGGCAGATAGACTGGGAAATATATATAGACGGAGAAATGATGCAGCGTGGAAAGACTCCGTTGTTACATGGTGGCTGCGGAGTGCTTGAAGGAGCAGATACTTCGTGGCAGATTCCACAGGTTGCAATGCCCGCAGTGATGGAATTATGGTTATCACTGGAACAGACAGGTGTACAGAAGGGATACAGGTTGTGGCTGTATCCCGATAATCGTGATTTTGTGCTGACAGAAGGCAGAATAACAGATATGACGGGACAAAGAGAAGCCTATGTGACCAGATCCGGGGAACTTGCAGCAGAATATTTCAGACTGGGTAAGAGAGTTCTCCTGATAGAAGAGAATCCCAGAGAATGGATTCAGGGTATGTATTGTACGGACTTCTGGAATTTTCCAATGTTTCGAAGTATCAGTGAATCAAAAGGTGTAGACATACCTGTAGGAACACTGGGGCTTCTGATACGTAATACACATCCGGCACTGGCACAGTTTCCCAGTGAAACCTATACGTCCCCTCAGTGGTATTCAATCATAGAACATAGTAAATGTGCCAAATTACCCCGTTGGGAACGGATGGCAGACCGTCCGTTGGTACAGGTGATAGATAATGTGGAACGGAATGACCGTCTAGGCATTTTATATGAGCAGAAAAATGAGGCAGGGGGATTGCTGCTGACTTCTACAACAAGGTTGTTTGAAATTCAGGATTGTATGCAGGGGAGACAATATGCAAAAAGTCTGTGTGAATATATTTTGAGTGCCGGCTTAAACAGAGATTTATATCAGTAAAGATTATTAACTGATGTTGCATTTTTAACAAAAACGACATACTTTTCTTAATGATACAAAATGCTCAATAAATGGCCTTTTTGATGAAAAAATATATAAAATTTCATTGTATAGAAAGTAATAGAGGGATTATTGATTGCTTCTGTCATGCTTTTAAGCGGTTGCGGACAGGGGCAACAGGACAATTTAGCCGATTTCACAAAGCAAAAAGAAGTAACGGAGACTGCATATGAAGCGGAGGATGCACAGATGGCAGGGAATGTAGTGGCAAAAACTGAGGGAGTCTATGAGGGGACAGTACCGCGAAGGTAATATCGGCTTTTTCCCTATCGCAGGTAAGGTATCAGCAGGTAAGTGCTATATCATTCCTGCCGGTGTAAAAGGTCCTGAGACACTGTTCTGGTGGTATGCAGTTACTGCAAAAGACGAAGAATTGCAGGATGAAAACTTTGATGTTATGTTCGATGTAGGAAGCAGAGAAACATTCGAGCTGTGGAACAGTATCGGTATCAGCTATGATTTCATGAGTCTGTTAAAGGGTGAAGTAACACCTGCACAGTTCCAGAAAACATACAAGAATCAGGTTCAGGACGCTCTGGATATTTATTTTAACTAGGTTAACCCCAGTTATGAAAAAATCCTGGTTCCCTCCAAATGGAAGGAATCAGGATTTTTGTATATAGGCGGTTAAGCTAATTTCTGCCGCCCTGGTAAGTGAATTCTGTGAATAATCCATCGCCCTTTGAAGCATACAGACCAATATAGTTGCCTGTGAAGCATCCTCCGACTTCTGTAGTAAGATATTGTGCTTCGCCACTGCCGATTACAACAGGGGCATTTACTGCACTTGGAAAAGCGGCTGTTGCGGGCATAGGGTTCTCATCCGGTCTGATATCCAGATAAGAAAATGTATAATTTTCCCTGTCTCCTGTCAGAATCAGCTTTACTGTGTTGCAATGATAAGGAATCTGGGTTTCTACGGACTGTAAAGACCCGATCCTGCGTCTGAGAATGATAAAGTACTGCCCGTTTACTGTGGCAAGGGCGGCTTCATAATGATGTCGGTTATTCATATAAATGGTAATGCCTGCTTCAGAACCGGCATTTACACTTTCCAGTGTCAGGGTCGCAGTTGCAGTAAAGTGGAAATGCTCCTGTCTGCGTACTACGATGGCTTTTGCCTTATCATCTGACAATGCTGTGCCAAAGGAACGAAGGAAAAGTCCCTGTTCGGTAGGTACGACCAGCTTGCTCACCGGGTTATAGATTGTATTCCAGGAAGGATGTAGTGTTTTTGAAGTAAAGGTATCTGTTACATTGCTGCCCGGAACATAATATTGTGACTTACGTGTTCGTTTACCTGGAAGTGCATCAATTTCAATTGTGTCAGGGACAGTGCCGTTTTCTCCCATAACAGGCCAGCCGGATTCCCATTTTACAGGAACCAGCATGGTTTCTCTTCCGAGGTTATGACGGAAAGGATATCCCAGAGGCCGGATTCCCAGACATACAGCCCACCAGTTACCCTGAATGTCTTCTACCAGATCGGCATGTCCGGTTGCCTTGATCGGCAAGCCGGTACTTCTGTTAGAAAGAACAGGATTATGAGGACAATCATCAAAAGGTCCATATATGTAGTGACTGCGTGCGATCGTGACCATATGGCAATATTCTGTACCACCTTCTGCAATCATCAGATAATACATACCATTGATCTTATATAAGTGGGGACCCTCAGGGTTATTTCCACCTGAACCATTCCAGACATATTTTTTCTCACCACATTTTACGTTGGTGATTGTAATTGCCAGTTGATTCTTCCCGGGCTTTTCATTCTGTATAATATCAAAGGAAAGTTCTGCAATATAAATTCCGGTATCCGTTCCACTGTAATAAATCTTACCATCTTCATCAAAGAATAAAGACGGATCAATGCCTTCAAAGGGAAGTCTGACAGGATCTGACCATTTGCCATACGGATCATCTGTATAAACGAAGAAGTTACCACCTTTTCTACCTCCTACATTGGTAACGATGCAATAGAAAATGCCTTCATGGTATCGGATAGTAGGGGCATAGATACCCAGACAGTTAGGGGCACCATTTACCAGTTTTAGCTGGCCTGGTCTATCCAGAATATGACCAATCTGCTCCCAGTGGATCAGATCTGTACTGTGGAAGAGTGGAATTGCAGGAAAATACTCAAAACTACTGTTTACAAGATAAAAATCATTCCCAACTCTGCATACGCTGGGATCCGGATGAAAACCGGATATAATAGGATTATGGTATTTCATGGAATTATCTCCTTTATCTAGAATTACGTTTACTTACAGCATAACAGAAATTTGCGACTAAGTGTAGTATAAAATTATATAATTTTAGGTATAACATAGGAAAAATATGAATATCAAAAGAAAAAAGGTTTTGACAGTCAATGTAAAAAAGAAGATAATTAAAAATGTCATACAAATACTTTAAATTTTTGCAATATATGATAAAATGAATTGTATATACAATTATTATAATTATGTCACAAGAGGAAGAAATATGAAAAAAACGGGGAATATATTTCGACGCAGAAGTGTGTTGTTCACATTTGTGATTATTTTTATGATTGCCTTGGTGACCGCTATTGCAGCGGTTAATATTACCAGAATTGAAGAAATGAATTGCTATGAGGCGCTCTTTCAGGCGGGAGAACAACTGAATCTTGACATTGCGAGGCTGATAAGCTATGACAAGGAACAATTAGAGGTATTTGCAGGTATTTTCTCTGAATATGATCAGTTGAACAGTATTCAGGTAACAGATATCGTAAACCACTATCAGCAGTGCGGAATGGTATCGAGGTTGGAGATACTTATGCCGGATAACACACTATTATTGCAAAATGGAACAAGAATAAAAGCTGGAGAGAGGACAGATTTTGAAACAGAGGCAGCCAAAGGGACATATTTGACACCAATCCAGCCGGGAACGATCAACCCGGACAAGCGTGTACTGCGTAATATCGTTCCTATTGTAAAAGATGGTGAAGTAACAGGTATGCTGCATGGTGTTATTGATCTGGATGGACTACAGAATGTCTGGAATATGAATGTATATGGAACCAGAGCTGATATTTATATTATAGAGAGAAACAGCGGCGAATATATAGTGAATACTTCCAGCAAAGAATTAGGAAATGTTTCACAGATCGATAATAATAAAATATTAAAACGAAGCAGTAATGACTCTCTGGAAAGACAGATTAAAAAGGGTAAAAAGGGTTATGCAGTGTTCAGCATGCCGGGAGCACAGGAAAATCTGTATTTTTGTTATATGCCCTGCAAGATCAATAACTGGGAACTGGCAATATCAGTGCCGAAACGTGTCGTATTCGAAAATGTGCAGGATGTCAGAAATTTACTCTTTATTCTGGTTGGATTTGAATTGCTGTGTTTTCTGGTCTATATGACATGGATGTTCAGGGAGAACAGAATGCAGAATTTAGAGAGACAGGAGAGGCTGGAGTTGATGACGTTTACGGGCAGAGTACAGGAATTACTCTTCGAAGCGCATCAGAATCAGCATAATATAGAACTGGCACTTGAAATGATCGCCAAAATGACAGATGCACAGTATGCATTCTTTAAAATATTAGGAGAAAATGGCAAAGAAGAAATTTATCAGTGGATGGATGATAACCCGGAGCATATTACCGTCCGTGTTCCGGAAGAACGGGTGCATTTCTTTATGCATTACTTTTATTTCAAAGATGGGAGCGGAGGACTTTTTATGCCGAACATAGAAGAACTTAAAGTCGTAGCACCATCCAGTTATGAACTGCTCAGTGGAGAAGGCATTCACAGTCTTATGGCAGTACCTGTCAATGATGTATCAGGCAAGCTGGTAGGTGCGCTTGGTGTATGCAACATGGGAGGCAGATGCAGGGATACTCATATACTGGAAGCTGTAAAGCTCAGCTTTTCCATGCTGTATCATAATATCCGTTCTTACAATATCATCCGTGAAATGGGAACAGTCGATCTTCTGACAGGATTGCTCAACAGAAACAGCTATCAAAGAAATATGAAGGGTTATCCAATGATGAATTTTCAGACTCTGGCATGTGTTTACTGTGATGTAAATGGATTGCATGAATTGAACAATTCCCAGGGGCATGAAGCGGGAGATGAAATGTTAAAGACCGTAGCGGTCACAATAAGAAATTATTTTGGAGATGAGCACAGTTACCGTATCGGCGGTGATGAATTCGTAGCTTTCGTATTGGATGAGGAAACAGAAGATATCAAAAAGAAAACGGAAGCGGTTGCCAGAAAACTTGAGGCAAAAGGCTATTATGTATCAGTTGGTATCAGCATAGGCAGACCCAAAAACCTGACAGAAATGGAAGAATTGGTAAAAAAGGCAGAAGCAGAGATGTATGCTGTCAAGAAAATATTCTATGAAAACGGCGGAAGAGACCGCCGTGGAAGAATGTAATACAACTGTACATGTAAAAAATAATGAAACTGACACTTTATTAAGTGTCAGTTTTTATTTATGATTATACTCAATTCAAATAACAAAAGTACATTAATCAGATGGGATAAGTATGGAAAGGATGGAACGAAATATGGCAAATGAAAGATATGGATTAAACAAGGAACTGGCACAGATGTTAAAGGGTGGCGTTATTATGGACGTTACGACACCGGAGCAGGCCCGCATTGCGCAGGAGGCAGGTGCATGCGCAGTCATGGCACTTGAAAGAATTCCGGCAGATATCAGAGCTGCAGGTGGTGTATCCAGAATGAGTGATCCCAAGATGATCAAAGGAATCCAGGAAGCAGTATCTATCCCTGTCATGGCAAAGTGCCGTATTGGACATTTTGCAGAAGCGCAGATTCTTGAAGCAATTGAAATCGACTATATTGATGAAAGTGAAGTACTTTCTCCGGCAGATGATGTATATCATATCGATAAGACCAAATTCAAGGTTCCATTCGTATGTGGTGCCAAGGATCTGGGAGAAGCGCTCAGAAGAATTAATGAAGGTGCATCCATGATCCGTACCAAGGGTGAACCGGGAACAGGTGATGTTGTGCAGGCTGTACGTCATATGAGAAAGATGAATCAGGAGATCGCCAGACTGACATCCATGCGTGAGGATGAACTGTTTCAGGTTGCCAAGGAATTACAGGTTCCATATGATCTCGTACAGTATGTTCATGAAAAAGGTAAACTTCCTGTTGTTAATTTTGCCGCAGGCGGCGTAGCAACTCCAGCAGATGCAGCACTGATGATGCAGTTAGGCGCAGAAGGTGTATTCGTAGGTTCCGGAATTTTCAAATCAGGAGATCCAAAGAAGCGTGCAGCCGCCATCGTAAAGGCAGTTACGAACTATCAGGATGCCAAACTTCTGGCTGAACTTTCAGAAGATCTGGGTGAAGCAATGGTTGGAATTAACGAACAGGAAATTCAGTTATTAATGGCGAATAGAGGAATCTGATATGAGGATAGGAGTACTGGCTGTTCAGGGTGCATTTATTGAACATGAGAGAATGATAGAGGCACTGGGGCATGAAGCATTTGAGATCAGGCAGAAGCGTGACCTTGAGCAGGAGTTTGATGGTCTGATCCTTCCCGGTGGTGAAAGTACGGTCATTGGTAAGCTGCTTCGGGAACTGGATCTGTTTGATATATTACATAAGAAGATACGGGAAGGAATGCCGGTGCTTGGTACCTGTGCAGGACTGATCCTGTTGGCAGAAAAGTTATCAGGCGATGATACGGTTCACTTTGGAACACTGCCTGTTACGGTAAAGCGTAATGCCTATGGCAGACAGCTTGGCAGCTTCCAGACAGTGGCGGAGATTGCACATATCGGTGAAATTCCTCTGACTTTCATCCGTGCACCCTATATTGAGTGCGCAGACGACGGCGTAGAGATACTAGCCAAAGTAGACGGCAATATCGTAGCAGTACAGTATGGTAACCAGATTGGAATATCCTTTCATCCGGAGGTCACCGACTGCACAGCGGTACATGAGTACTTTTTGTCATTGTGTACGGCATGAATTGAAAATATCCTACAAATGTACTATGATATTATTGATAAAAATATCAATAAGAAATACATGAGGAGGATACAGCATGACGCTGAAAGAGTTATCGATCGGAAGTATGGCAACAGTGGTGACTGTAGGTGGAGAAGGCGCGTTACGCCAGCATTTTCTGGATATGGGACTGATACCGGGAGTAGATGTAACCATGGTCAAGTATGCACCTATGGGAGACCCGGTGGAGCTTCAGATACATGGATATGAACTGACACTTCGTCTGGCAGATGCAGAGAAGATAGAAATAGAGAAAGTGAGACAACCACAGGCTAAAGAGACACCTGGCAAAGAGAAAAAGAACCTGAAAAAAGATGTATTGCATCCGGGGCTTGGTGAGGGAGGCAAGTATCATGTCAAGGCAGATGAGAATCCTGTACCGGAGGGTGAAGTGCTGACTTTTGCCCTGGCAGGTAATCAGAACTGCGGTAAAACGACATTATTCAATCAGTTGACAGGTTCTAATCAACATGTAGGAAATTTCCCGGGTGTAACAGTTGACCGTAAGGATGGGGCGATCAAAGGACACAGTGACACGCTGGTCACAGACTTACCGGGTATTTATTCCATGTCTCCCTATTCCAGTGAGGAAATTGTAACCAGACAATTTGTACTGGAGGAGCATCCAAAGGGAATTATCAATATCGTAGATGCTACCAATATCGAGAGAAATCTGTACCTGACCATGCAGCTTCTGGAACTGGACGTACCAATGGTACTGGCACTTAACATGATGGATGAGGTGCGCCAGAATGGTGGTTCCATTCGTGTGAATGAGCTGGAAGAACTGCTTGGAATTCCGGTTGTCCCGATTTCGGCTGCCAAGAACGAAGGTATCAGTGAATTAATAGATCATGCACTGCATGTGGCAAAATATCAGGAAAGACCGGGAAGACAGGATTTCTGTGAAGCGGATGACCATGGTGGCGCTGTACATAGATGTCTGCATGGCATTATGCATCTGATCGAAGATCATGCCAAAGAAAATGACATACCTGTCAGATTCGCGGCGGCTAAACTGGCAGAAGGGGATTCTCTTATTCTTGAGAGACTCAGACTTGATGAAAATGAGAAAGAAACTCTGGAACATATCATCAAACAGATGGAGAAGGAGAGAGGACTGGACCGGGCAGCAGCTATTGCGGATATGAGATTCTCTTTTATCAGCAAGATATGTGACCAGACGGTGATCAAACCGCATGAGAGCAAGGAACATGCCAGAAGTGCACGTATTGATAAGGTACTTACCGGTAAATATACTGCAATTCCGGTATTTATTGCCATTATGGCAGCAGTGTTCTGGCTGACTTTTAATGTGATAGGTGCAGCACTTTCTAATCTGCTTGATATGGGAATCGGCTGGCTTACAGAGCAGGTACAGCGGGGCATGATAGCCACAGGGGTGAATGAAGTCCTCCAGTCACTTATTATCGATGGTATTTTTAATGGTGTAGGCAGTGTACTCAGTTTCCTGCCGATCATCGTGACATTATTCTTTTTCCTGTCAATGCTGGAAGACAGCGGATACATGGCAAGAGTAGCCTTTGTTATGGATAAACTGCTGCGTAAGATAGGACTGTCAGGACGGAGTATTGTGCCAATGCTGGTAGGATTTGGATGTACAGTACCCGGTGTCATGGCAAGCAGAACACTTCCTTCTGAACGCGACCGTAAGATGACGATTCTGCTGACTCCTTATATGAGCTGTTCGGCAAAGTTACCAATTTATCTGTTCTTTACAGCAGCATTTTTCCCGGATCATGCAGCAATCGTTATGATTGCGCTGTATTTTGGCGGAATTGTGGCAGGCATCCTTTCTGCTACCGTAATGCGTAAACTGAAATTCAGGGGGGAAGCGGTACCGTTTGTAATGGAATTGCCCAATTACCGTATGCCCGGTGCGAAGAATGTAGGACAACTTCTGTGGGAAAAGGCAAAGGATTTCCTGCAGAGAGCATTTACAGTTATTTTCCTTGCAACGATCATTATCTGGTTCTTACAGACTTTTGATACCAGACTGAATGTAGTGACAGATTCCAAAGACAGTATTCTTGCTGTAGTAGCGGGCTGGATCGCACCGATATTCAAACCGCTTGGCTTTGGTGACTGGAGAGTTTCAACCGCACTTATCACAGGCTTTATGGCAAAGGAAAGTGTCGTAGCGACACTGAACGTACTTTTTGGAAGTACGGATATTCTGCTGGCGGCAATCACGCCGCTTGCAGCAGCAAGTCTCCTGGCATTCTGTCTTCTGTATACACCCTGCGTTGCAGCAATTGCTTCTGTGAAGCGTGAACTTGGCTGGAAATGGGCAGTGTTTGTTGTATTTGCACAGTGCGCTATTGCCTGGGGAGCCGCTTTCATCGTAAGATGTGTAGGAATGATTTTTGTATAAAAAAGCTGTGTTATGGTCATAATATCATTGGAAATATAAAAGAAAAGAGGATATTACGATGATTTTAAGTGAAAAGGAAACAGCAGCCATCAAAGACCTTCAGACACAGGAGCAGACCTGCGTGGAGAAATACGCCCGCAGCAGTAAGCAGGCAAAGGACCCTGTGCTTGCCAATCTGTTTGAAGAGCTTCACAGAAAAGAGCAGAAGCATTATGACTCCTTAAGCCAGGTATTGAACGGTTCTGTACCATCCTGCGACTGTAACGACAGTGATGGTAAGAATTATAATCCCAAGGCTGCTTATGATATGAATGAGTCAGAGGATAAGAAGAATGATTGCTTTCTGGCAACAGACTGCATCTGCACAGAGAAGCTGGTTTCTTCTGAATATAATACGGATGTATTTATCTGCAGTGAACCTTCCCTGCGTAAGCTGCTTGCAGATATCCAGATCGAAGAGCAGAATCATGCAGAGATGCTTTATAAGTATAAGACAGTGAACAGTATGTCATAGTATGTTCAAGGCGGCGGTTTTCGCCGCCACTTTTTTTATAAACACTATTTCCTACTAAACCTATTCGTGTTATACTAAACTTCAAACCATTGATAGAAAGGTATAGGAATTAAAATGTTAGACCAGTTTTCAAGAACACAGTTATTAGTTGGTAAGGAAGCAATGGACCGACTGGCAAATGCCAGAGTAGCCATATTCGGTATTGGCGGAGTTGGCGGTTATGTTGTAGAAGCACTGGCAAGAAGCGGTGTCGGAACCCTTGACCTGATAGATGATGATAAGATATGTCTGACTAATCTTAACAGACAGATCATAGCAACCAGAAGTACGATCGGTAAATACAAAGTGGATGTGGCAAAGGCGAGAGTACTGGATATTAATCCAAAGGCAGTTGTGAATACATATCAGACTTTTTATGTACCGGAGACTGCAGAACAATTTGACTTTTCCCAATATGATTATGTTGTGGATGCAATTGATACTGTTACAGGTAAGATCAATCTTGTAATGCAGGCAGAACAGACACATACACCGATCATCAGCTCTATGGGAGCCGGTAACAAGATGGACCCGACTGCATTCAGAGTAGCAGATATCTATAAGACCAGTGTATGTCCTCTGGCAAAAGTCATGCGCAGAGAACTGAAAAAGAGAGGCATTAAGAAGCTTAAAGTTGTATATTCAGAAGAAAAACCATTAACACCGATCGAGGATGAGTCCATCAGTTGTAAATCTCATTGTGTATGTCCTCCAGGAACGGTACATAAGTGCACACAGAGAAGACAGGTGCCGGGAAGTAATGCATTCGTTCCCTCTGTAGTAGGACTGATCATAGCTGGTGAGGTCATTAAGGATCTGATCAGGCAGTAACATTGACAGGATTTTCCATCCTTATTATAATAAATATTGAGACTGGAAAGCATCTGGCTGACCGGAATCATAAAATAATCTGACATACAAAGATTGAGAAAATTCATTCTGCGTGGAAAGGAACAAAATGAAGAAACAGAACACAAAATGGAAACAATTAATGGGCAAGGTAACAGCAGTTGCCTTATCACTTGCCATGACAGGTGCACTCCTGACAGGATGCGGCTCAAACAAGGCATCTGAGGAGAAGATCACAGTTAAGGTAGGAGCTTTGAAAGGTGCTACAACACTGGGACTTTTACCACTTCAGGATAAAGCGGCGAATGGCGGCGCAAATGAGAATTATGAATTCAGTATGATGACAGCAGCAGATGAACTGCTTCCACTGATGATAAAGGGAGAGCTGGATATTGCATTATTGCCGTCTAATGTTGCGAGCGTACTGTATCAGAAGACTAACGGTGGTGTAACAGTTATAGATATCAATACACTGGGCGTTTTGTATATGGTGTCCGGTGATTCATCGATCGGCAGCGTTGCTGATCTGGCAGGCAAGACAATTTATCTGACAGGCAAGGGAACAACGCCGGATTATGTCCTTCATTATATTTTAAATGGTAATGGAATTGATGCAGATCAGGACTGTACATTGGAATACAGATCAGAAGCAACCGAAGTAGCTGCACTTCTGGCAGAGAATTCTGATGCGATCGGACTGCTGCCGCAGCCTTTTGTTACAGCAGCATGTGCACAGAATGATGCCTTGTCCGTTATTATGGATATGAATGCTGAGTGGGAGAAGCTGCAGGGAGAAAACGGAAGCCGCCTTGTAACGGGTGTAACAGTTGTAAGGAATGAATTCCTGCAGGAACATGAGAATGCAGTAGCTGCTTTTATGGAAGAACATAAGGCAAGTGCAGAAAGCATGAACACAGATGTAGAAAACGGTGCCAAACTTGCAGTAGCTTCTGAAATCATTGCAAAAGAGCCGATCGCACTGAAAGCAATTCCGAAATGTAACATTACCTATATTGATGGAAATGAGATGAAGCAGGCACTGTCAGGTTATCTGCAGGTATTGTATGAACAGAATCCGGAATCAGTTGGTGGAGCACTGCCACAGGATGATTTCTATTATATTGCAGAGAAATAATATATTTATGAAGAAACGGAACAAATATCAATTTAGAAAAATATACATTATTCTGGGCTGGCTGATCATTTGGCAGATACTTAGTCTGTTGGTGGGTAATTCCATTCTTCTGGTAGGACCTCTGGAAACGGGAAAAGCACTGGCAGTACAGGCTGTTACAGTAAGATTCTGGCAGACGATAGGTTGTTCCTGGCTGCGGATTGCAGCAGGTTTCTTTGCGGGCGCTGGCGCGGGGCTTATATGGGCTGCTGCCAGTGCCCGTTTTCCGGTTATGGAGGAAATACTGTCGCCTGTGTTTGCATTGATCAAGGCAGTGCCGGTTGCTTCGTTTGTTGTCCTTTTTCTGATCTGGTGGCATTCAGATATATTGTCAGTAGCAATCAGCTTCTGCGTTGTATTGCCCAATATTTATATCAGTACTCTGGAGGGAATCCACAGTACAGATGGCAGACTCTTGGAAATGGCAAAAGTATTCGGATTGAGCAGACATGATACCTTTTTCTATTTATACAGACCTGCACTGAAACCGTTTCTGGACAGCAGCATCAGAATATCAGTCGGACTGGGCTGGAAATCAGGTGTTGCAGCGGAAGTCATTGGAACACCTGCATTTTCCATAGGAGAGCGGTTGTATATGTCCAAGATTTATCTGGAAACGGCAGATGTGCTGGCATGGACCGCGGTAACGATACTGCTTAGTGTATTATCAGAAAAGGCACTGCTCTGGTTATGGAACCGTTTCTGCAATTGGACACCTGCCTGTAAAGGAACGGCAGTATCACAGGAAAATCACCCTTTGGACAGTCCTTCCCTTATAATGGAAAAGGTGGAAAAAAGCTATGATGGTAAAAAAATCATAGACGGATTCAACGCACAGTACAGCAAAGGAGAAACAGCGTGTTTTATGACACCATCAGGAAGTGGTAAAACTACGCTGTTGCGGCTTATTGCAGGCCTTGAGCAGCCGGACGTGGGAAACATATATCGAAACGGCAGAGTCGGTATGGTATTTCAGGAGGACAGGCTGTGTGAGGAATACAGTGCCCTTATCAATGTGTCAATGATAACCGGTGATACTGGCATCGCCAGACAGCATCTGCTGCAGTTACTTGAAGAGGATGATATCATCAGACCATGCAGAGAACTAAGCGGTGGGATGAAACGAAGAGTTGCGATCGCAAGAGCTTTTGCATCCCAAAGTGATATTCTGCTGCTGGATGAACCGTATACAGGCCTGGACGGTGCTACAATAGAGAAAGTGCAGAGGTATATGGAACAATACCGGAAAGGGCGTACGATACTGATGGCTACACATATCAGGCAGCAGGGTGCACAGAACGTGTAACAGGAAGGATGGAATGAATGGATACGAGAGTTGCTTTGATGGGTATAATCGTGGAAAATACAGAGTCAGTAACAGGACTGAATGCCCTGCTGCATGAATATGGTGAATATATAATAGGAAGAATGGGAGTTCCCTATAGAGAAAAGAACATGAATATTATCAGTGTTGCAATTGATGCCCCGCAGGAGAAGATCAGTGCACTTTCCGGTAAGGTGGGCATGCTTCCCGGTGTTACCAGTAAGGTGATCTACAGCAGAAAAGAAGGTTAAAATATATATATTACATAAAAAAATCATGAAATACTTTCCTTTTTAAAACTGCTATGCTATAATTGTAGAATGACTGTGAGTATGGGTGCGTGTCAGCATATGAAAGGCTGTGTACTTATATCACGATATTTCACTATGAAATCGATCAAAATGCATGTAACGGTTCAGAACAGGTTCGGATAGCGTATGCTCGTAACTAATATCGTACTGAATAGTTACGGATGTGCAAAATGTGAATCACGAATGTGAAAATAATTCTAGGAGGAAAAGAGAAGAAATGAGTTTACAGGTTGAAAAGTTAGAAGGAAATATGGCTAAGCTTACTATAGAGGCATCTGCTGAGGATTTCGAGCAGGCAATCGAGAAGGCTTATCAGAAAGAAAAGAACAAGATCAGCGTTCCTGGTTTCCGTAAGGGTAAGGTTCCCCGCCAGATGATCGAGAAGATGTATGGTAAGGAAGTATTCTATGAAGAAGCAGCTAATTTTGTAATTCCTTCTGCATATGCAAAGGCAGTAGATGAGTGTGAAGAAGAAATCGTATCCCAGCCTACAATCGACGTTGTACAGGCAGAGGCAGGCAAGCCTTTCATCTTTACAGCAGAAGTAGCACTTAAGCCTGAAGTTAAGCTTGGAACATACAAGGGTGTTAAGGTTGAGAAGACAGACGTTACAGTAACAGATGAAGATGTAGAAGCCAAGCTCAATCAGGAGAGAGAGAACAATGCAAGAACAATCACTGTAGAAGACAGAGCTGTTAAGGATGGCGATATGACAGTGATCGACTTCGAAGGATTTGTAGACGGTGTTGCATTTGAAGGTGGTAAGGGTGAGAATTATCCTCTTACAATCGGTTCCGGTTCTTTCATTCCTGGTTTTGAAGAGCAGTTAGTTGGCGCAGAACTGAACAAGGAAGTAGAAGTAAATGTAACATTCCCTGAAGATTACCATGCAGAAGAACTTGCTGGCAAGCCTGCTGTATTCAAGTGTACAGTTAAGGAAATCAAGGAGAAGGAACTTCCAGAGTTAGATGATGAGTTTGCAAGCGAAGTATCTGAATTTGATACACTTGCTGAGTACAAGGAAGATGTTAAGAAGAAATTAGCAGAGAAGAAAGAAGAAGAAGCTAAGAACGCTAAGGAAGAAAAAGTAATCGATGCTATTATTGAAGGTGCTGAAATGGTAATTCCTGAGGCAATGATCCTCACACAGCAGAGACAGATGGCTGATGATTTTGCACAGAGATTACAGATGCAGGGTCTTTCTATTGACCAGTACTTCCAGTTCACAGGTCTTACACGTGAGAAGTTCTTAGAACAGATGAAGCCACAGGCTGAGAAGAGAATCAAGACAAGACTTGTATTGGAAGCAGTTGCAGATGCAGAGAAGTTTGAAGTAACAGAAGAAGAATACAAGGATGAACTGCAGAAGATGGCTGATGCATACTCCATGAAGATTGAAGAGATTGAAGATATGGTTGGTGCTTTCGAACAGAAGGCAATCAAGTCTGACCTTAAGATCAGAAAAGCTGTTGATTTTGTAGTTGCACAGGCAAAGGAAAAGAAATAAAATAGAATTAGACAGATTTAAGTAGAACTGGAGGTAAGTCACATGAGTTTAGTACCGTATGTCATTGAACAAACGAGTAGAGGCGAACGTTCTTATGATATCTATTCCAGATTATTGAAGGAACGTATTATATTTCTTGGGGAAGAAGTGAATGAGACAACTGCCAGTCTGACAGTCGCACAGCTTTTATTCTTGGAAGCAGAGGATCCAAGCAAGGATATTCAGCTTTATATTAACAGTCCTGGCGGTTCTGTAACTGCCGGTATGGCAATTTATGATACCATGCGTTATATCAAGTGTGATGTTTCCACAATCTGTATTGGTATGGCAGCCAGCATGGGTGCATTCCTGTTAGCAGGTGGTACTCATGGTAAGAGATATGCGCTTCCAAATGCAGAGATCATGATTCATCAGCCTCTTGGTGGTGCACAGGGTCAGGCAACAGAAATAGAAATTGCTGCCAAGCATATCTTACAGACCAAAGAAAAGCTGAATAAGATTCTGGCAGAGAACTGTAATCAGCCTTATGATGTGATCGCAGCAGACACAGACAGAGATAATTGGAAGACTGCACAGGAAGCTATGGAATATGGCTTGATTGATCAGGTAATTACTTATAAGTCTGACAGCAAAGCAAAGGAAGACTAAAACCTATAGTAGATAGTAAAAAGGGAGACGCGGAATGGCTGGAAAAAGCACTGATGGAAAGGTAAGATGTTCTTTCTGCAATAAAACACAGGATCAGGTCAGAAAACTGATCGCAGGCCCTGCAGGTGTATATATCTGTGATGAGTGTGTAGATATCTGTGCTGATATTATTGAGGAAGAATACGAAGATGAGCCGGTCGGCAACAGCATTGACATTAATCTCTTAAAACCGGTGGAAATCAAGGATTTCCTTGATGATTATGTAATTGGTCAGGATGAAGCCAAGAAAGTTCTGTCTGTAGCTGTTTATAATCACTATAAGCGTGTTATGGCACAGAAGGATCTTGATGTGGAATTACAGAAGAGCAATATCATCATGTTAGGACCTACAGGTTCTGGTAAGACTTATCTGGCGCAGACTTTGGCAAAGATCATTAATGTACCATTTGCAATTGCAGATGCTACGACACTTACCGAGGCAGGCTATGTAGGTGAAGATGTAGAGAATATTCTGTTGAAGCTGATCCAGGCTGCAGATTATGATGTAGAACGTGCTCAGTATGGTATCATCTATATTGATGAAATTGATAAGATTACCAAGAAGAGCGAGAATGTTTCCATTACCAGAGATGTTTCCGGTGAGGGTGTACAGCAGGCTCTGTTAAAGATTATCGAAGGTACAGTAGCCAGTGTTCCACCTCAGGGTGGAAGAAAGCATCCACATCAGGAACTGATACAGATTGATACGACTAATATTCTCTTTATCTGTGGTGGAGCTTTTGATGGTCTTGATAAGATCGTGGAAGCGAGAATGGACCGTACATCAATCGGCTTTAACAAAGAAATTGCTGATAAGACTGAGCAGGATATCGGTGAAGTATTCAAAGAGGTAACGCCTCAGGATCTGACTAAATACGGTCTGATTCCAGAGTTTGTTGGCCGTGTGCCAATCGTGGTATCTCTTGAAGGACTTGATAAGGCAGCGCTTGTGCGCATCTTAAGAGAGCCGAAGAATGCTTTGATCAAGCAGTATCAGAAATTATTCGAACTGGATGATGTAAAGCTTAGTTTCGAGCCTGATGCAATTGATGCAATTGCAGATAAGGCGCTGGAGAGAAAGACCGGAGCAAGAGGTCTTCGCTCTATTATGGAAAATATAATGATGGATGTTATGTACGAAATTCCTTCTGATGATACAATTGAAAGTTGTGTTATTACAAAAGAATCAGTTGAAGGAAACAGTCAGCCTTTCATTGTACATCGTGAATCGGCGAGAACCGAACGCGAGAAAAAGGCGAGATAAGTAAAGACATGCATGAATTAGAAACGCCGCCTACAATAAGGCGGCGTTTTGACACCTTAAGTAACCGACGGAAGGGATGCGCAGTATGCGTGAAAATGTGAATAAGAATGAATGAAATAAATAGCACACAATTAGAACTGCCTTTGGTAGCATTACGGGGGCTGACGGTTCTGCCGGATATGATTATTCATTTTGACTTGACCAGAAAGTTCTCTAAGGCAGCGGTTGAGCATGCCATGACAGAAACACAGCAGATTTTTCTGGTTGCACAGAAGAATCCGGAGCAGGAAGAACCCAAGGCAGAAGATCTGTATCAGATGGGAACAGTGGCTCTGGTAAAGCAGATCACCAAGTTACCTAATGATGTTGACAGAGTATTAGTTGAGGGACTTTATAAAGCAAAAATGACAAAAACAAATGACTGCGAAGGAGAATATTTCAACGCTGTCATTGAGAAGATAGAAAATACACAGGAGTCTATGGACGAAGTAGAAGAAGAGGCAATGAGCCGTTCTTTGAAAGAAGTGTTTGCTACATATGTGAAATTTTACCCTAAGATAGGTAAGAGTCTTGGAAAATATTTCAGTGAACCGAATAAACTTTCATTTCTGGTAAATCAGGTAGCAATCAATGTACCGTTGACTTATGAGCAGAAGCAGGAATTACTGGAAACAACGGATTTGAAAGAGCAGTGTACTCTTTTGATCACAATGTTGATGAATGAAGCACAGATTGCTTCTATCCGTTCCCAACTTGCAGCTAAGATAAAAGAAAAAATCGATAAGAATCAGAGAGATTATATACTTCGGGAACAACTGGATTATATACGTGGAGAACTGGGGGACAAGGATGAGGATTCGGAACTTGCACAGTTCACGGAAGCGCTGGAGAAGTTAAAGGCTGATAAAGAAGTCAAGGATAAGATCAAAAAGGAAATTTCACGATATAAAACGATCATGGGCGCAAGTTCGGAGAGCGCTGTAGAGAGAGCTTATATTGAAACACTTCTCGATCTGCCATGGAATAAGGTATCGAAAGATACGATCGATATGGATAAAGCGGAAGATGTTTTAAATCGTGACCATTATGGACTGGAAAAGGTGAAAGAACGTATTTTGGAGTATTTGGCAGTAAGAGCACTTACCAGTAAAGGTGAAGCACCAATCCTGTGTCTTGTAGGCCCTCCAGGAACCGGTAAGACCTCTATTGCCAAGTCGATAGCAGATGCGTTGAACAGGAAGTATGTGAGGATATGTCTGGGAGGTGTCCGTGACGAGGCAGAGATCAGAGGACATAGAAGAACCTATATTGGTGCAATGCCGGGCAGGATTGCAAATGGATTACGTCAGGCAGGAGTAGGGAATCCGCTTATGCTGTTGGATGAAATCGATAAGGTAAGCAGCGACTATAAGGGAGATACTTCGTCAGCCTTGTTAGAGGTACTGGACCCGGAGCAGAATAGCCATTTCAGGGATCATTATGTGGAATTGCCACTTGATCTGTCCAAGGTATTGTTCATTGCTACCGCAAATGATGCCGGTAATATTCCACGTCCTCTTCTGGATAGAATGGAACTGATCGAAGTCGGAAGCTATACTGCAAATGACAAATTCCATATTGCAAAAGAACATCTGCTGGAGAAAGAATTATCCAGAAACGGACTGTCTAAGGAACAGCTTACGATCAGTGACAGTGCACTCAAAGACATCATAGAGCATTATACCAGAGAAGCCGGTGTCAGAGGACTGGAGAGGACAATAGGAAGTATCTGCCGTAAAGCAGCCAGAGAAATTCTTCAGAAAAAGAGTACCAGTGTACATGTGACGGGAAGAAATCTGGAGAAATATCTTGGTAAACCGAGATTCCGTGCTGATATGGCGAATGAATCGGATGATGTAGGTATCGTAAGAGGACTTGCCTGGACCAGTGTTGGTGGAGATACTTTACAGATAGAAGTCAATATTATGGCTGGTAAAGGTGAAGTTGTCCTGACAGGTCAGCTTGGTGATGTCATGAAGGAATCTGCAATGACCGGAATCAGTTATATCCGTTCTATTGCAGATCAGTATAAGATTGCTCCTGATTATTTCAAGGAACATGATTTTCATATTCATATACCGGAAGGTGCAGTGCCAAAGGATGGACCTTCGGCAGGAATTACCATGGCGACAGCGGTATTATCTGCAATTACGCAGATACCTGTTAAATGTAAAGTAGCAATGACAGGTGAAATCACGCTGAGAGGCAGAGTGCTTCCGATCGGTGGACTGAAGGAGAAACTGCTGGCTGCTAAAACGGCTGGAATTACAAAAGTATTAGTCCCAAAAGATAATGAAAAAGATGTGGAAGAAATCAGCCGTGAGATCAAGGCAGGAATGGAAATCGTATATGTAGAGCATATGGAAGAAGTAATAGAGAATGCTTTTGCAGCCAGACTCAGGAAGGCAGGAGCAGTCAGACGTAAGAAAGGAGCATCAGATGGTAATTAAGAATGTCAGTCTTGAAACAGTAATAGGAGTTACCAGTAAGATACCTGATAATCAGATGCCTGAAATTGCATTTGCAGGCAAAAGTAATGTAGGCAAATCATCCCTGATCAATGCGTTGATGAACCGCAAGTCTCTGGCAAGAACCAGTTCACAGCCAGGTAAGACGCAGACGATCAATTTTTATAACATCAATGATGAGTTATATTTTGTTGACCTTCCGGGTTATGGATATGCCAAAGTCAGTCAGCAGGAAAAAGAAAAATGGGGTAAAATGATCGAAAAATATCTGCATCGATCCAAAGTACTTCAGGCAGTGTTCCTTCTGGTAGATATCAGACATGAACCTTCAGCAAATGATAAACAGATGTATGAGTGGATCATGGCAAATGGTTATCATCCTATTGTCATTGCCACCAAATTAGATAAGATCAACCGCAGCCAGGTAGCCAAACAGGTAAAAATCGTAAAGCAGGGGCTGGGCGTAGATAAGGATACCATTGTAATTCCCTTTTCAGCAGAAACAAAACAGGGCAGAGAGGAGATTTATGATCTGATCGATCAGTTGATACAGCAGGAAGAAGTTACTGAGTAGAGCAAGGGGGCGCGCCTATGAAAAGGCAGTATCAGAAGAATCTGAAATTAGTAGTCAACCTGTTGGTGTATGCAGTGATCATATTGTTATGCATTGTACTGCTACCAAGAGTTTTAGTTTTTTTTATGCCATTTGTTGTAGGGTGGATCATTTCCTGTATGGCAAATCCACTGGTACATTTTCTGGAGCATAAGATTAAGATCCGGCGTAAGGCAGGGACAGTAATGGTGATCGTAATGGTAATTGGCGCTGTTGTAGGAGCCTGTTATCTGGTGCTTTCCATTCTGGCGAAACAGTTAATCGGATTTGTTGGAGAAATACCGCAGATGTGGGAAAGTCTGCAGAAGGACTTTACACATTTTGGTACACTGGTAAATCACTGGACTGTGAACCTTTCCCCGGATCTGGTAGAGAAACTGAATGATCTGGGTAATTCCATAGGAACTGCGATCAGTGATTTTGTGGGGAATACACAGGCTTTTTCAGTGGAAGGTGTAAGCGGAATGGTTGGCAGTATAGCCAATGTGGCAATCAGTGTGGTAATGTGTCTGCTGTCATCATATTTCTTCATTGCAGACAGGGAATATATGCTTGCGCTGGTAGATAAGATCATTCCGAAAACGATCAGACATAAGTATGATATATTCTACAACAGTATGAAACAGGCATTTGGCGGATATATCAAGGCACAGTTCTTTATAGAGATCAGAATTTATATTTTGATATTGATAGGACTTTTCATATTAAGGATAGATTATTCATTCCTGATCGCACTGGCAATTGCTTTTCTGGATTTCCTTCCATTCTTTGGAAGTGGTGCAGTATTCTGGCCGTGGGCGATCATCAAGCTGTTAGGCGGTGACTATGTGCGTGCAGCAGGATTCATGATCATATGGGGAGTGGGGCAGTTTGTAAGACAGCTTATACAGCCTAAGATCATGGGAGATTCTATCGGAATGGAACCGATTCCTACCCTGTTTCTTTTGTTCATTGGTTACAAACTGGCTGGTGTAGGAGGAATCATTCTGGCAATTCCTATAGGAATATTACTGGTGAATATGAATGAGGCGGGGATTTTTGATACACCCAAAATGTGCATCAGACTTTTGATAGCGAACTTGAATTCCTATAGAAAATTGACAGAGGAAGATATGGCTGTGCTTCAAAAAGAAGAAAAGCCAGATGAAAAGAAATAAATGCAGGAAAGGCATGGTTATTCGGAGTGCGTAATTTTAAAATTGTGATACAGTACGAAGGAACAAAATATCAGGGCTGGCAGAGACAGGAATCAACAGGAAATACCATTCAGGGTAAGTTCGAGGCAATTTTATCTAAAATGACGGGAAGCAAGGTACAAATAGATGGTTCCGGAAGAACGGATGCGGGTGTACATGCATATGGACAGGTTGCTAATTTTAAGATTAATACACATATGAGTGCGCAGGAGATCCTGGAATATATCAATCGCTATTTGCCGGAAGACATCGGAGTCATTGAGATCAGGGAAATGCCTGAGAGATTTCACAGCCGTCTGAATGCGGTAGGTAAGACCTATCGGTATCGAATCTGGAACAGTGATCTGCCCTGTGTTTTTGACAGACGGTATGTATATGAGTTTCCACAGAAGCTGGACATAGAAGCAATGAGAAGAGCGGCAGCATATTGTATTGGCAGACATGATTTTAAAGCATTTACTTCGAACAAAAAGAGTAAGAAATCTACGGTCAGAACAATAGAATCCATTGAAATACAGCAGAGTGGACCGGAAATTGTGATCACATATAAAGGAGATGGATTCCTTTATCATATGGTTCGCATCCTTACGGGAACTTTAATAGAAGTTGGACAGGGAACACGACGTGTGGAAGAAATGGAGAGACTGATTGCTTCAGGGACAAGAGAAATGGCGGGTGCATTGGCACCTGCCAAAGGATTGGCGCTGATGGAAGTCAGGTATTAGATTCTGTATGAGCAGGTTGCCCTAACAGATTCAAGATCGTTTCGATAACGATAGTACGCATGCGTTCAGGATTTAATCCGGGATGCTTGTGAAATGTCAGTTCATGGCTGAGGGAGTCTACCATATTGTATATAATATGGGTTTTCTCAGCCAGATCGACAGGACTGTATCCTGCTTTGAGCAGAAACTCTTCTAACTGCATAGTAGTCTGCAATTCCATATCCAACATAATAGCAGCCACTTCCGAGTTCGTCATGGTAAGTGCTTCGATTTCCTTGTGTGCATGCATGAATATCCGGTGGGATTCTATCAGTGCATCTATTATTTTTTCCAGACTTGTCTTAGGGTCAAAAGGTAAATCAAATTCGTTGTATACAGGTATGAGCATTTTCGTACTGTATGCCTTTAATCCTTCTATAAAAATATCATGTTTATCTTTAAAATAACTGTATATTATACCGGTGGATACACCGGCAGCTTTTGCAATATCTGCAGTTGTTGTCTTTTGATAGCCATTTTCACACATCAAAAGAAATCCTACTTCAATAATTCTGTTTTTTTTCTCAATAGAACGTTTTTGCTGTGGTTCTCTGGTTTTTGTATCGGACATTCTGGTTACCATACCTTTCTGTGAGTCTGATCTTCAGGTGAATTTCTGTAACACAAATAATATGATAATATGGTTTTCTTTTTTTGTCAAATAATATGAATAAAATTTCACATTCATATTGACAGAGAAAAAAACAGGCGATATGATAAAAACATGAAATAAATTTCATATTTGAAATAGAAATATGGTTCGCAATACAGTAATCATGTTATAGAAAGAAATGAGGAGCAGGGATGAAAAAGAAACAGGTCATTAAAGTATTAGGAGTTGTTGTCATAATCGGAGCAGTAGCAGGAACAACGGCATTTGCCGGTAATTCCAGTATCAAAGTAACAACACAGCAGGTCACACAGGGGAATGTGGTCAGATCGATAGAAGTGGAAGGACATATTGAGACGGAGCAGGAAAAGGCATATTATGCACAGGTAACTGCACCGGTTGCTGAATTTGACTTAAAAGCAGGAGATGTTGTAAAAAAGGGAGATAAACTTGTAACATATGATACACAGGATTATGACCGAAGTGTAGAGCAGGCGCAGCTTCAGGCAAAGGCGGCACAGGCCGGGTATGCAGGGAGCGCAGCCCAGAGTCAGGAAATGACACAGGCATATGAAGAGGCACAGGCACAGGAGGCAATGTATCAACAGGCATATGAAGGTGCGCTGGAAAATGTAAATGATCTGCAATATAACATTGCAGTCGTTGCGGATGCAGTGGATGACAAAAGAGATGCCATCAACCGGGATATTGCTCAGGTAGAAATTGAAATTGCCCAGAAAAATGCCAAGGCAGCCGATTACGATGATGAGGACAGAAATGATTATCTGAAAGAGGCAGCACAGTTACAGATCAAACTTGCTACATTAAAAAAGAAACTTCTTGATCTGCCGGATAGTGGTGCAAAGCCAATAGAGGATCGTTACTTTAATGAAGCACAATATTATCTGAATGAGCTGGCAACGCAGAGGAGCCAGTTGCAACAGGAGATGCTGAGTACGAAGCATGCAGCAATGAACAGTTCGCAACTTGCACAGCTTGCCGCAAACGCTGAACTTGCCAAAACTACAGTACAGTGGAATGAGGAAGATGCAGCTAAGGCAGCAGAAGGAATCACAGCAGATGTAACAGGTGTCGTGAGTGGGATCAATGTAGAAGAGGATGCCTATGTTGCAGAAGGAACCAGGCTGTTCTCCGTTAAGGATATGGAACATGTTATGGCAGTCGTAGAGGTTACCAGTTACGAGATGGGACAGGTGGAAGTAGGACAGAAAGCCACAGTAGAAGCTGCAGGTGTGAGCTATGAAGGTACTGTATCCAAGATCAGAAGAGAGACAATAACTGATTCACAGAATAAAGCTAAATTGCAGGTGGAAATACATATTGAGAATCCGGGTGATAAGATTTATCTGGGTACAGATGTGGATGCAGTGATCCAAACAGGTGAAAGTGACAGTGTAATATTACTTCCCAATGATGCCCTTTATACCGATGATAATGGAGATTATTGTTATCTGCTGTCTAATGGAGTCATTGAGAAGCGTTATCTGACCTGTGGGATTGCAGATGCGCAGTATACAGAAGTGATAGAAGGACTTTCTCAGGGTGACAAAGTCATTACAGAAGCAATGACAGACGCTAATGTAGGAAAGAGTGCACAGGAGAAGTAATATGAGTGAAGCGTTTATTAAATTTGAGAAAGTGAGCAAGAAGTATGGTACTTCTGACAGAGTTTTCTATGCGTTGAAGGATGCCAGTTTTACCATTGATCAGGGAGAAATGGTGGTAATTCTGGGACCGAGTGGAGCTGGCAAAAGTACATTACTGAACCTTTTGGGCGGCATGGATGTGGCATCAGAAGGTACGATACTGTCATGTGGCGAAGATATTTCACACTATAATGATAATCAACTGACAAGTTACAGAGCAAGAAATGTAGCGGTAGTGTTTCAGTTCTATAATCTGATTCCCACGCTGACAGCATACGAAAATGTAGCATTAATGAAAGATATCGTAAATGATACAATGGATCCGAAACAGGCTTTGGAAGCTGTAGGACTGGGGGATCATATGCATCAGTTCCCGGCGCAGATGTCAGGTGGTGAACAGCAGAGGACTTCTATTGCAAGAGCGATAGCCAAGAATCCGAAGCTGCTGTTGTGTGATGAACCTACAGGCGCATTGGATACCAATACGGGACGTGATGTGTTGGAACTTCTGGTCAGCATGAGCCGTGAACAGAAGAAAACAGTTGTGATGGTCACACATAACAGCTTCTTTGCAGATATTGCAGATAAGGTGATCCGTGTAAAGAATGGCGGTATTGAGTCCGTTACGATCAATGAACATCCCAAGGATGCGAGCGAGGTGAGCTGGTAATGCTGAAAAGAAAGCTTTTAAGAGATCTGTGGCAGAACAGAACACAGTTTATTTCCATATTTTTGATGGCTTTTCTGGGATTATTCGTATTCGCGGGAATTGATGCGGAAAGTACAGGAATTGGAGTGTCTACAACACAGTATTATGAAGAAACGGATCTGGCGGATAACTGGGTGATGGGAAGCTCTTTCAGTACAGATGAAGTGAAGAAGCTGGAAGCACTGGATCAGGTTTCTGTTGTTGACCGCAAACTGGTGTTGGATGGCAAAGCCAAAGTAGGTGAAGGAGAAGGACCTACGATGGAATTTAATTTTATGGAAAGCATGAACTGTTCCCTGCCTTATGTAAAGGAAGGAGAACCCTTTGATGTTGACAAGGATGGTGTATGGATCGAAGAACTTTTTGCAAAGACATGGAATCTGAAAGTAGGAGATTATGTACGGTTTGAATATGAGGGAATACAGTTCACCGAACAGATACGGGGAATTATCATTCATCCGGAGTATATCTTTTATTCATTAGACAGTAACAGCATGATGCCCAATTATGGAACATATGGTTATGCATATATGTCTTCAAAGGAATATCCCATACAGGAGCAGCTCTATTATAACTATCTTGTGATCAGGCAGACCGGAGAAGTTGAAACATCAGCAGAATCTCTGGCTTTTAAAGAACTGGTCAAAGCTACACTGAATCGACAGAATATTGTAGTCCTGGACAGAAACCAGAATGGCGGTATAGAAGCAATTGCTTCAGAACAGTCACAGCATGCTGCAATGGGAATCATGTTCTCAGCAGTATTTTTACTGATCGCAGTTATGGGTATCGTGACAACGATGACACGTATGACATCCAATCAGAGAATACAGATCGGAACACTGAAAGCACTGGGATTCAGTAAGGGCAGAATTACATGGCACTATGTATCATATGGTATTGTCATCAGTGCATTGGGCAGTCTGGCAGGAACAATAATTGGATATTTATATCTGCCACTTTTATTTTTGCAGAGCATGACTGCATATTATATTTTACCACAATGGACGACACAGGTGTCAGTAAAGACATACTATGCGATCGCACTTTCCATATTGGTATCTTCCATAGTAAGCTTCCTTGCATGTCGCAGGGAATTAAAGGATATGCCTGCAATTACTCTGAAGCCGGCAGCACCTAAGAATATGAAACATTCTATGCTGGAAAAAAGCCGCATGTGGTTGTCACTGAATTTTTCAACACAGTGGAATTTCAGAGATGTACTGAGAAACAAGGCAAGAAGCATTATGGGAATCGCCGGTGTTGCAGGATGTACCATGCTTTTATTATGTGCTTTTGGATGTAAGGACTGCGTGGATAAAATCGTAGTATGGCAGTATGGAGAATTAACAACAGGACAGTACAAAGTGGTATTTGGACAACAGGTTTCCAATCTGGAGAAACGACAGTATAATCAGGAATTCAAGGGACAACTTGTTCAGGAAGGCAGTTGTGAATTCAAAACAGATACTCTGGTTAAAAAGGGTATGATCACGGTGTTGGATGATGGAAATTACCTGCATTATCAGAATTACGAAGGGGATGAGATCAGGCTTCCGCAAAATGGAATAGCAATGTCTGCCAAGATGGCAAAGGTGCTTGGACTGGAAGTAGGCGATTTTGTTGAATGGCATATTGTAGGGGAGAAGAACTGGGAGAGAAGCAGGATCACATCACTTTACAGAACTCCGACAGGACAGGGCATTACATTACCCAGAGCAGCTTATGAAGCATTGGAATATGATTTTAATCCGACATCTTTCTACACTAATATGACTATTCCGCAGTATGTCAGAGATAGTGATGATATATCTGGTGTGATCAGTATTGATCAGTTAAAGCATGATCTGGATGATAATATGGAAACCATGAATCTGATGATCGGAATTCTCATCATAGCTGCAGTGCTGCTTGGAATCATCGTACTTTATAATATGGGGGTTCTTTCTTTCATGGAAAAGACCAGGGAAGTTGCTACACTGAAAGTCCTTGGCTTTTCCTCAGGAAAAATCCGCAGAATACTCAGACAGCAGAATAACTGGATTACGATAATAGGAATTATAGCAGGACTGATCTTGGGATACCAGTTCCTGGATATTATTATGCAGACGATGTCAGAAGATAATGATATGCCAACAGTAGTTTATCTGGCATCCTATATATACGCTATTATTGGAACATGGCTGACTTCTACAGGAGTTAACTATATGCTTTCCGGAAAGGTAAAGACGATATGCATGGTAGATGCCTTAAAGGGCGTGGAATAGATTTGTATATTTGTATATAATAAAAGACTTTATTCTTTGAAAATCATGTGATAAGATGTAACTATTCAGAAACCCATTCACAAAAAGATGTGTTTTGCAGATGTATCTGAATTGTTACGAAACTACCAGGAGGAGCATTATGAGTGAATTAGATAAGAATATCGAAGCGGAAAGCCAGGAGAAGGAAGTCGTTTCCAAGAATTTTATCGAGCAGATTATAGATAAAGACCTCGCAGAGGGGGTATATGATACCGTTCATACAAGATTCCCACCGGAACCTAACGGATATCTGCACATCGGCCATGCCAAGAGTATTATTTTAAACTATGGTCTGGCAAAAGAATATGGTGGAAAATTCAACATGCGTTTTGATGATACGAATCCGACAAAGGAGAAAGTAGAATTTGTAGAGTCTATCAAGGCAGATATTGCATGGTTGGGTGCTGACTGGGAAGACAGACTGTTCTTTGCTTCTGATTATTTTGATCAGATGTATGAAGGTGCAGTTAAGCTGATCAAGAAGGGAAAGGCTTACGTATCAGATCTGTCAGCAGAGGAGATCCGTGAATATCGTGGTACACTGACAGAGCCTGGAAAGGAAGATCCATCCAGCAACAGAAGCGTTGAAGAAAACCTTGCACTTTTTGAAGATATGAAGAATGGCAAGTTTGCAGATGGCGAGAAAGTGCTCCGTGCAAGAATTGATATGGCATCTCCTAATATGAACATGAGAGATCCTGTTATTTATCGTGTGGCACATATGACTCACCACAGAACCGGTGATAAGTGGTGCATTTATCCTATGTATGATTTTGCGCATCCTATTGAAGATGCGATCGAAGGCATTACTCATTCTATCTGTACACTGGAATTTGAGGATCACAGACCACTCTATAACTGGGTAGTAACAGAGCTGGAATATCCACATCCACCTAAGCAGATCGAGTTCGCCAAGTTATATCTGACCAATGTGGTAACAGGTAAGCGATATATCAAAAAGCTGGTAGAGCAGGGTATTGTTGATGGTTGGGACGATCCCAGACTGGTATCTATCGCAGCACTTAGAAGAAGAGGTTTCACACCGGAATCAATTAAGAAATTCGTAGAATTAGGTGGTATCAGTAAGGCAAATTCTTCTTCTGACTATGCAATGCTTGAGTACTGTATCCGTGAAGATCTGAAGCTCAAGAAGCCCAGAATGATGGCAGCACTTGATCCTGTGAAGTTAGTGATTGATAACTATCCGGAAGGAGAGGTTGAATATCTGGAGGTAGCGAACAACCTTGAAAATGAGGCACTTGGCACCAGACAGGTTCCATTCTGTCGTGAACTCTACATTGACAGGGATGACTTTATGGAAGAACCTCCTAAGAAGTATTTCAGACTTTTCCCGGGTAATGAAGTTCGTCTGATGAGTGCATACTTTGTAAAATGTACAGGCTTTGAGAAAGATGAGAACGGTAAGGTGACGGTAGTTCACTGTACTTATGATCCAGAAACCAAGCAGGGCAGCGGTTTTACCGGAAGAAAGGTAAAAGGAACGATTCACTGGGTTCCTGCACCTTATGCAGTTAAGGCAGAAGTACGTCTGTATGAGAATATTATTGATGAAGAAAAGGGTGTATATAACGAGGATGGTTCACTGAACCTGAATCCTAATTCACTGACTGTATTAAAGGAATGTTATCTGGAGCCTGCATTAAAGGATGCCAAACCTTATGACAGTTTCCAGTTCGTAAGACAGGGATTCTTCAACGTGGACTATAAGGACAGCAAACCGGATGCACTGGTATTTAACAGAATCGTATCCTTGAAGAGTTCCTTCGTATTACCTAAGAACTAAAGGAGAACATGCATGAGATATAAATGTCTGGTGCTGGATCATGATGATACAGTAGTAAACAGTACGGCAAGTATTCATTATCCGGCTTTTCTGGAGGCATTGAAGATATTAAGACCGGGAGTGGAGCCGCTTACACTGGAAGAATATTTCAAAGAAAACTTTGATCCCGGATTCATAGAACTATGTCAGAACAGATATCATATGACCGATGCAGATCTGGAGATAGAAGTAGAATGCTGGAGAAAATATGTCGAGAATCATATTCCAAAGGCATATCCGGGCATGAAAGAAATCATTACCAGACAAAAAGAAGAGGGCGGCTACGTATGCGTAGTCTCCCATTCTTATGATTTCAACATCAGGCGTGATTATGAAGCCAATGGGCTGCCTGCTCCTGATATGATATTTGGATGGGAGTGTAAGCCTGAGCAGCGTAAACCTTCAACATATGCGCTGGAGCAGATCGCAGCGAAATATGGATTAAAGCCTTCGGAAATGGTCATGGTTGATGATCTTAAACCAGGATATGATATGGCGAAAAGTTTCGGAGCGCCTTTTATTGGAGCCGGCTGGGCTAATGATATTGATACGATCAGAAGCTTTATGCAGCAGAACAGCGATTATTATTTTACCGATATAAAAGAACTGGAGCAGTTCCTGTTTTCATAGGAATGCTCCAGTTTTTTATAAATTATACGGTTTCGTTTTCTTCTTCGTCTGTATCGTCAAAGAAGTCTTCGCTGTCAGAATCTTCTGCCTCATCAGTATAAGTGATGGATATAGAAGATGAGTTATCTTTTAGCTGTTCTTCAGACACAGGTGCTTGTGTTGTTTTTGTGTTCGCTTCTGATTCCGGAACAGGCTGAGTCATTTCTTCGATGATCTCTTTTGCCTTATCTAATTTCTCAGATACGTTAAAGTTCTCGATTTTTTCCTTTGTTTTATCAATTGTTTCAATTACCTTTTCACCAATAATTTCTTTGGCACTGTCAAGGTCAAGGGAAACGTAGGAACGATTTTTATTCGTATGAGATTCAAAGGACGGTTCCTCTGCATCATCGTCAAGGTCATCATCAAAATCGTCAAAATCATCTGCAGTATCAATATCCTTTAACGGGTCGTCCTGCTTCTTCTGAAGACAATAATAAGTTCCTGCTGCAACTGCACCGGCGAGAGCGCTGAACAATACAAGGCTGCCAAATTTCTTTGCCATAATGCATGCTCCTTTCCATGAGAAGTAATATGTAATAAATACATTTTAATACTATTTTATCAAAATGAAAAGTAAATATGTAATTTTTTTATTTTCATTGAAATATAGTTGCTATTATGTTAATATAAAATCGACCGGATAAGTCAATTAGAAGCATGCTGCAGGGAGGAATATGTACATGAATGAGAAATTCTTTGATCTATCCAGAGAAAAACAGGACCGTATGATAAATGGCGCGTTGGAAGTATTTGCCAGGAATGGATATAAACATGCCAGCACTGATGATATGGTGAAGGCTGTAGATGTGAGTAAGGGATTATGGTTCCATTATTTTGGATCGAAAGCGGGTTTGTATACTTTTGTGTACGGCTATAGTGTGAAATATATGCTTCTGGAGCTTTCTACAGTGGTAGATGCCAATGAGAAAGACTATTTTGAAATTGTCAGACAGATGGAATATACAAGGATGCGTGTCGGCAAAAATTATCCTTATATGAACCTGTTCCTTGAAGAAGCCCAAAAAGAAACAGATGAGGAGATTCTGGCACAGACAGAATCTGACCGTGTAATATTCAAAGAAAAACTGGATGCCATGTTAAAGAATGGTGAACTTGAAGGTATCTCTGAGAAAGTACAAAGAGAGCGCATCAAGAAAATGATCCGTTATACGATAGAAGGCGTAGTCAGGGATAAGACACTTCATTCCTCTGTAGAACCGGAAACGATTTATAAAGAAGTAAAGAATTATATTGATATGGTAAAGGCAATGGTAAAAGGAACAGACCAGCCGACTAAAGGAGAACCGATAGAAGCTTATGAAACAGTAGCTTCCTGAACAGAATGATAAAGGCAACTGCATGAAAACAGTTGCCTTTTATTATTTCTTTTGCTGATAAACAGGGGCAGCAGGATAACCACCCTTAAGTTTCTGCATGCCGCGTTGTACAGCATCTTTTGAATTTTTCCAGTCAGCATCCTGATTTTTATAATCAAATTTTTCAACAAGCCAGCTTACGTCTTCTCCCACACGTTGCATATTTTCCTGCATCAGTTTGAATAACGTGGAAAAAAACTCATCCTTTTGTTTGTCAGGAAGGGATTCACAGGCTGCCTGACACAGATCACCAAAATGAACAAGACAAAATCCTTTACTTTCTGCAAAACGCTTACGGAATGCCTCATCTTTTTTATACATAAAGAAGAAAGTATCCATATATCGAGCGTAAGTATCACGATACTGGTTACATATGTAGCAGGATTCCTGTTTGGCATATGTCCATGCAGTCATAGTATTATTGATTTCTCTGTTTTTCTTCATTCTGTCAAGAAAAGAAATTTTAGCCGGTTTAAAACGTTTGATCTCATTGTCCAGTTCCTGATTTATTTTGCGGAAATGCGTTTTAAGGATCCAGGCATTTCCTAATGTATTGCCATACTGGAACATCTTCTGAAAATGATAGCGGCAGAATCCTGCTTTATCAGTCATATCGCGAATATCACTTTCCATATAAGAAGAACCGGAACCCAATGTAAAATCCAGAAGATCCTGTTCGACCTTTTGCTCAATAAAACAAAAGGGACATTCATCATCTGCTGCAAATGCGTCATTTAAAGGAATTGTGTATAGTTGTTCTTTCATGGGAGTCCTTTCTATTGGTTATAAGTTATATTTGGTAAGCATTTCCTTGCAAAATGAGATGTTTGACAGTTCAGAAATCCTGTCCCGCTTCAAAACCATCCTCATAGGCTTCTTCACGAATCATTTCTTTATACCCGATTTCATCAAATTCAGATAGAATAGATCCCATAATCCGTAACCTCTCTTTCACAAGGATATCTGTTAAAATTTCTTGTTCAATACATGTATCGATTGCTTTTTCAATAGCCTGTTCTTTCGTATATTGATCAACTTGTTTCAGGTAATAACGTACCATATCTATGAATAATGCATATTCTTTTAGCTTACGGCATTTATTCAGCAGCTCCATATTATGCCCATAATTAATATTAAACATATGGGCTACAACTTCAACATCCGGAGAAACTGTAGGTTGCTGAAAAGCATCGGATAACCGAAGTTCTTTTTTATCTTCAAATATAATTTTAAATAACCGGTCTTTATATGTTCTGTTGACGGTTACGCTTTCTTCCATATATTTCCTCCAATATCGTATCATATATCTGCTGAAAGCGTAGTATTCTATTACTTGTATTATATGCTATCTTGATATTTTGTACAATGACTTTTGGGATCAGAATATAGATGTTGCCAGAACGGAATAGATGATAGTAATAATTGAGCCTTCAGCAGATGAAGGCAATTATGCATGCAAGAAAACCAGATTACAAGTTAAATGTAAAAACTCGTACTGAGATGTAAAAACTCATACAAAAAAGATGCAACAGTTTCTGTATTCTGTTGCATCTTTTTGCTTACACTTTATATATCGGCACATCTAAAAGAAATATTAGGGTATAAATTAAATTTTTTATGAAAATTTTAAATGTATATGCATGTCAAAAAGACTGTGCTGCTGTGCAACGCAGTCAAAGATGAATGATTATAGATCAGCATAATAACAATAGGATCGGCACCCTGTTTCCAGGCGTAGTACCCGAAGATTTTTCTTAGGGAATGAGACCATTATAAACAGCCGTTGAAAGCGCTTTTTCAATTAGTTTTAGCAAGCCTGAATCCTGACAGAGATAAGTTGGGAGAGAGTCTTATTTATTGTTATGAGCATATAATTCGATTATATAATATGTTTGGACAGCCACAAATGGCAGAACCTTTTCGGCAAAAATATGAGGAATACCTAAAGGAAAGACAGCAGGTATTTGAACAAATGGCAGATTGCAATAAGATATATTAGGAATGCTTATGTTATAATATAGAGTAAAAGCCGTCACTAGGGCGGCTTTAAAAAGTTTTGCCCATTTATTGATTCCCCAGAGGCAATCGTCCTGCGTAGCAAGGTCTGCTTTACTTAAGTCTAGCACAAATATCGTGAATTTGTCACTATAAATTCGCTGAGTGTTTACATCCATGATTTGATTTTTCGAATAGAACAGAGGCTGCTCCGGGAAGGGGGTATAATGAAGGATGCCGATATGGATTGCCGGTTTGGTGTCAATATATTCTTCGCCATGTTCGAGGCTGTCATACATGTGGCAGAGGTAGCCGATAGAACGTTCTGGCCAGTCATGGTAATCGTTTACCTGCATTTCCAGATCTATCTGCTGATGAGTGTTTAGAATCATCTTAATATCAAGCTTATTTTTCTGGAAAAGGATACGGAACATGTAGTCGTTGGTCAGTCCGTATAAGATTTCACCTGTTGCTTCCTGCAGGGCAGGTGAAAAGGTTGTTTTTTGATTCATAAATATATAGTAATGCCTTTCAGATTATTTCAGACGTCTGTAGGAGCATTATAGAAATATAAGTCATGAATGTAATATCAAATGTAAAAACTCGTACTATCAAAAGCAAAAAGACTGACACAATATTGAAAAGACTGAAAAAATACGCTATACTTAAAGAAAATAGGATTAAAATATTTAATATCAGAAATGGAGGTTAGCAATGAGCCGTTTTTTGGTAGCAGGTTTTATTCAGATAGAAACAATTGTGAAAGTAGACAAATTACCGGTGCCGTATTCCTTTTTTACAAGTATTCCTGATATGATACATACGGATCTGGGCGGTGCAGGCTATAATGAAGCACGGGCGCTTACCTGGCTTGGAAATCAGGTAGATTTTATGAGTATGATCGGTAAAGATGTAGACTTCAGAGATATTGAGAAGCATGCCAATCAGGATGGAGGGCATGAACTGAATTTTGCATATGTATTGCCTAAACTGGAATCTATGCCTACATCAGTTATTATGTATGCAAATGGTGAGAAACAGATATTTGAAGATGTGAAAGATATCAGAACTGTAGAGTATGACAGGATTCTGTTTGAAAGACAGATTCAGGATAAGGACATGGTATTGATTTCTGACTGTAATTTCTGCCGGCCATTAATTGATCTGGCAAAAAGATATGATAAGCCACTGGCTGTTAATGTCAGAAGCATGCGCAGAGAGAAAAGCAAGCCCAAGGCTGATTTTCTTCAGGCAGCAGATATTCTTTATGTGAGTGATGATGATCTGGAATGTGATCCGTATGCGTGCATTGATGAATGCAGAGATCAATATGATCCGGAGATCATGATCGTTGGAATCGGCAGCAGAGGAGTTATTCTGTATACGAAACAGGATAACAGTATTCTGGAATATAAACCGGTCAAAACAGCAGAAATCGTCAATACAGTAGGAGCGGGTAATGCGATGTTCTCAGCCTTTCTGCATTATTATGTGAAGACCGGCGATGCGAAAGAAGCAATTAAAAATGCGCTGATGTTTGCGTCCTGCAAAATCGGTTACGTAGGAACTTCAAGAGGATTTATGACAGAGGAAGAAATAGAACACTGGAAAACTCTGATCTGGAAATAGATAAATAAAAAGACATGGAAAACAGCTCAATACTGTAGTCCATGTCTTTTTATAACTGGAATTATTCTTCATATATATAGCGTAGGAATGTTATGGCATTATCTATGCTGTCAGAATTTACGATAAAGCCAAAGTAGGCCGTCATACCGTCATAGTAATGGTACTCCTGTAATTTGGGAGCATCACTTACGTCAATACCAAGAGGTAAAGTTTCATTCGTTTCTTCGTTTGTATAGTAATAGAGCTTGTCTTTAAATTTATCCATCAGATCATCAGGAAGGATCGTGGTCACATCAGAAAATACTTCACTTTTTGAGTAATAATCAAAAGCTTCTTTGTCGCCGACAATAACATCCAGTTCCTTGGATGCAATGACAGCCATACTTTTCTCAATATCTATATATCCACTATACATATCGCCGCCAGATGCACTGTAACGCATGGTAGCATCAATATAGGCATCATGTTTCTTGGTATCTATACCGGCATATTCCACGAAATTATCCAGCAGTTCCGTACTGGAAGAATCTCCTATATTGTTAAAGAAATACGCTGCAAAAGCTGTATCATCAGGCGCTGTGATCATAGAGTAGGCAATATAACCTATCAGTATAACAACAGCAATGATGATGAGAGTTGCTTTCAGATAATATTCTTTAAAATACGCTGCCTTTTCCTTAAAGGGAGCATTTTTCAATTTTGCATTCTGTTCTCTGATCTCATCATGCATGTTTTGATTTTTGTCACGGTTTTTATTGTATACTTCCATTAATTTCACCTCATCCATATGATACTGCTACGAGCTGTAGTGTAGCGAGAGCGGGTCTGTGTTGCATTGTAAAATCTGTACAATTCGTGCCATTCTCTATCCCGTTTCGCAATTGCTTAATGATACTACTAATCATATATGTATGCAGGCAGGAATGTCAATGTAAGGGACTATTAATTTTTTCTAAATCTTGAAGATAACATTGATTTGTACTAAGATATAAAGTATTATTTGTAATAGACAGACCATTACTATATGGGGAATAGGAAGGATAAGACTTATGAATGACAGTTACAAAGAACTATTAGTAAGAAGAGAAAAAAGCACAAAGGATACGTTACTTAGGGTAGTGAGCATTATTCCTACTGTTTTAATAGGATTTCTTACACTTCTGACAGGTAATATCCTGTTCTTTATCGTAGCAGTAGCTTTTGGTGTTTTAGATTATTTTGTGTTCCAGTGGACAGATATCGAATATGAATATCTGTATCTGGACAAAGAGATTTCTATTGACAAGATTATGGCAAAGACAAGAAGAAAAAGAGTTCTTACCATTGATGTAAATAAGATTGAGATCCTGGCACCGGAGAAGTCATATCAGTTGGATTCTTATCGCAACAGACAGGTAAAGGCAATTGATTACAGTGCAGGTCACGATCTGCCGGATCAGAAACTTTATGTAATGTTCTATGAAGGCAGCCAGAAATATCTGCTGAATCTGACAGAGGATTTTGCCAAAACAGTGAAGGGAATTATTCCTAGAAAGGTATTTTTGGATTGACATTTTTGGCAGGTTTTTGTATAATCTTGGGCAATTAGAGTTTATATAATTTTTAGAATTTAGGAGGAAGAGAAATGGGTCAGATTATTGGCGAAGGAATTACATTTGATGACGTACTTTTAGTACCCAGCTATTCACAGGTAATTCCTAATCAGGTTGACTTAACAACATGGTTAACTAAGAAAATCAAGCTTAACATCCCTATGATGAGTGCAGGTATGGACACAGTTACTGAGCATAGAATGGCAATTGCCATGGCTAGACAGGGTGGTATCGGTATCATTCATAAGAACATGTCTATTGAAGCACAGGCAGAAGAGGTCGATAAAGTTAAGCGTTCAGAGAATGGCGTCATTACAGATCCTTTTTCCTTAACTCCGGAACATACACTTGCAGATGCAGATGCATTAATGGGTAAGTTCAGAATCTCAGGTGTTCCTATCACAGAAGGCAGGAAGCTTGTAGGTATTATCACCAACCGTGATCTGAAGTTTGAAACAGACTATACCAAGAAAATCAAGGAATCCATGACTTCTGAAGGTCTGATCACTGCAAAGGAAGGCATTACACTCGAGGAAGCTAAGAAGATCCTTGCTTCTGCAAGAAAAGAAAAACTTCCTATCGTAGATGATAACTTCAATCTGAAGGGACTTATCACGATCAAGGATATTGAGAAGACAATCAAATATCCTCTGGCAGCTAAGGATGCACAGGGCAGACTGTTATGTGGTGCCGGTGTAGGTATTACAGCCAATGTATTAGAGCGTGTTGCTGCACTTGTTGATGCTAAAGTCGATGTAGTTGTGCTTGACAGTGCTCATGGCCATTCAGAGAATGTATTGAAGTGCCTTAGAATGATCAAGGAGAAATATCCGGATCTTCAGGTTATTGCAGGTAATGTAGCAACTGGTGAAGGAACCAGAGCTTTGATCGAAGCCGGTGCAGATGCTGTTAAGGTCGGTATTGGACCTGGTTCTATCTGTACAACACGTATCGTTGCAGGTATCGGTGTGCCTCAGATTACTGCGATTATGAATTCTTATGCGGTAGCAAAAGAATATGGTATTCCTATTATTGCAGATGGTGGTATCAAGTATTCTGGTGATATGACTAAGGCTATCGCAGCAGGCGGTAATGTGTGCATGATGGGCAGCATCTTTGCAGGATGTGAGGAAAGCCCGGGAACATTTGAATTATTCCAGGGTAGAAAATATAAGGTATATCGTGGTATGGGTTCTATTGCAGCTATGGAAAATGGTAGTAAAGACCGTTATTTCCAGTCAGATGCAAAGAAACTTGTTCCAGAAGGTGTAGAAGGACGAGTTGCATATAAGGGAAATGTAGAAGATACTGTATTCCAGTTAATGGGTGGTCTTCGTTCCGGTATGGGTTACTGTGGAACATCTACCATTGAAGAACTTAAGGAAAATGGTAGATTTGTTAAGATTTCTGCAGCAGCTTTAAGAGAGAGCCATCCTCATGATATTCATATCACTAAGGAAGCACCAAACTATAGTGTAGATGAATAAACAATATAACAAATAGGAAAAGGGGGAAAATTGCTGTAGTCGAAGCAGTAATGTTCCCCTTTCTTTTATAGGAGATAACATGTATCTAAATGAGCTGGATAAGTACGACATAATTACCATTCAGGCGCATGATAATCCCGATGCAGATGCGATAGCAGCGGGCTATGCCTTGTATGTATATTTCAGGACAAAAGGCAAAAAAGTCACGCTGATCTATAGCGGACGGTATCGAATACAGAAGACGAACCTGCGGTTAATGATAGATAAACTGGAGATACCAATTGAGTACAGAGAAATGCAGGCTGGTCATATAGATGGATTACTGATCACTGTGGACTGTCAGTATGGAGCAGGCAACGTGTATCCTTTTACGGCAGATGCGATAGCGGTAATTGATCATCATCAGAAAGAAATCCATACGAATAATCTGGTAAGCTGGGAGATTGCATCGAATCTGGGAAGTTGTTCTACTTTAGTCTGGCGTATGCTTCTGGATGAACAGTTTCCGGTTAATGATGATATACGTTTGGGAACTGCCTTGTATTACGGATTATATCGTGATACAAATCAGCTCTCAGAAATATGCTACCCTCTGGATATGGATATGAGAGATTCGGTTAAGTATGATAAATATATCATTCAGCATTTGCGTAATTCGAATATGTCATTAAAGGAACTGGAAATAGCAGGAGTTGCCATGATCCGCTATATTTATAATGACAGATTTCATTATGCCATTATCCAGGCGCAGCCGTGTGATCCTAATTTGCTGGGGTTGATCAGTGATTTCCTGATCCAGGTAGATGAGCTTACTACATGTGTTGTATTCAATCAGTTGGAGGACGGTTATAAATTTTCTGTCAGAAGCTGTGTCAAGGAGGTAAGAGCCAGTGAACTGGCACAATTTCTGGCAGCAGATGTAGGATCAGGCGGAGGCCATGTGGAAAAAGCCGGTGGATTTATTTATCGCCGTAAATATGAAGAAAAATTTGCAGGGATTCATTCAGAAGAATATTTCAGTAAGAGAATGAACGAATATTTTGAAAGTTTTGATATACTGGATGCAGATAAAATTGATCTGGATACGAGTGATATGCAGTGTTATTATATCAAACCTCTTGTGATTGGCTATGCGGAGGCAGGGGCTCTGATCCCGATAGGAACGAAGGGTGTGATCCGAACACTGGAAGGTGATATTGAACTTGAGGCATCCAGGGATATGATCATTCTTATTAATGACGATGGCAAGGTAAAGGTGATATCGGGTTGTGAATTCCGTGATAATTACAAGGTAATTGGTCAAAGCTGTAATATGAATCCGGAGTATACACCCCGCCTTAGAAATCTGGAGAATGGAGATATACTTGATCTGATGACATATATGAAATCCTGCACGTATAAAGACAGGATACATGTTTATGCCAAACAACTGGAACATGGAATTAAAGTGTTTTCACAAAATAGTGAGTCTTATATGGTAGGGCGGACAGGAGATTATCTGGTTGTTACATGTGATAATCCACAGGACATCTATATGGTAGAAAAAGATACTTTTGATAAAAATTATCAAGAAATAGATTAAATTTAGTCATTGACGGCGCACTGACGCGTTACTATAATAAAAACGATAATTAAATATTTTTAATGCAGGTCATAAACCTGTTAAAGACTTTGATGGAGACAGTACTTATATCTGGAAAGTTACAGAGAGCCGTGGCAGCTGAGAAACGGTGCAAGTAGAGACATAAGGAATATCCCTCCTGAGTTGCAACGCAAAAGTGTGATGCACATGAGTAGACGTTGACGGTTTCCTCCCGTAAAAGAGGACGCATATGTTGGTATGTCGTAGATGGATCATTAGAAGAATTTCAGAGCTTCTGCCGTTTGCGGCAGAAGCTCTTTTTGCGCGAATAAGCAAAAACATGGTTCATGAATGAGTGAGTGAAACTCACAAGTTGTGTGTAAACCGGATTAGAAAGGAAAAGGTGTTTAGAATGAACAAAACAGTAGAAATCAGATGGCATGGACGCGGTGGTCAGGGGGCAAAGACAGCGGCACTTCTTCTGGCAGACGTTGCCTTTAAAACAGGGAAATATGTACAGGGGTTTCCAGAGTATGGACCGGAGAGAATGGGTGCACCAATTACTGCCTATAATCGTATCAGTGATGAACCGATCACCGTACATTCTAATATTTATGAACCCGATTATGTAGTAGTAGTAGATGAGAGCCTGCTGGAAACGATAGATGTGACGAAAGGATTGAAGAGAGAAGGAGCAGTTATCATTAATTCAGAACGTTCCAAAGAAGAACTCAGGAAACATCTTCATGGATATGAGGGGTCTGTATATACGGTAAATGCAAAGCAGATATCCATGCGTACACTTGGTAAGAATTATCCGAACTCTCCAATGCTGGCAGCGGCAGTAGCAGTATCCAATGTTATGGAGAGAAAGGCATTTCTGCAGGAAATGAGAGCATCTTTCCAGCATAAGTTTGCGAAGAAGCCTGAGGTCATCGATGGCAATATGCAGGCACTGGAACTGGCCTTTGAAGAAGCATGTTAATTATAGGCAAAAAGGAAAAGTGAGGATATACAACGTGATACAGGATAGAATCAATGAAAGAAGCCCGTGGCAGGATATCACAGAAGGAAATAAGATATTTGAACCTGCAACATCAAGAGAATTTAATACAGGAGAGTGGAGAACTGCAACTCCTGTTTTTGATAAGGAAAAATGTAAACAGTGTCTGCTGTGTGCACCGGTCTGTCCGGACTGTTCCATTCCGGTGACGAATGGAGTAAGAGATGAATTTGATTATGAGCATTGCAAGGGCTGTGGAATCTGTGCAAAAGTCTGTCCCTTCGGAGCGATTACAATGAGGGAGGGAAAGTGAAAAAACATATATAGTAGTTTTTTCACTTGGGAAATTGGTGCAGTGCACCAATTTACAGCTTATAGAAAGGTATGGTTATTAAAATGGCAATCAGAGAACGTTTATCAGGGAATGAAGCAGTGGCATATGCAATCAAACAGATCAACCCGGATGTAATGCCGGCTTTTCCGATTACACCATCAACAGAAATACCACAGTATGTGGCTGCTTATATAGCAAACGGCGAGATCGATACAGAATTTATCCATGTAGAAAGTGAACACAGTGCCATGAGTGCAACGATCGGTGCATCTGCTGCCGGTGCCAGAGCACTGACTGCAACCTCTTCCTGTGGTATGGCACTGATGTGGGAAGAACTGTATGTAGCTGCTTCCGACAGGTTACCTATTGTACTGGCACTGGTGAACCGTGCATTGACAGGTCCTATCAATATCAATGCAGACCATTCAGACAGTATGGGAGCCAGAGATACGGGATGGATTCAGATCTATGCAGAGTCCAATCAGGAAGTATATGATAATTTTCTGCAGGCATTTCCTATTGCAGAGCATGAAGGAGTCAAGCTTCCGGTCATGATCTGTCAGGATGGTTTCATTACCAGTCACGGTGTAGAGAATATACAGTTAGTAGAGGATGAACTGGTCAAAGAATTTGTAGGAGAATATAATCCGGAACATTATCTTCTCAATCCTTCAGAAACAATGGCAGTAGGACCTTATGCAGTATCCAATTATTATATGGAAACCAAACGTGCGCAGAGAGAAGCAATGCTTAATGCGAAGAAAGTTATTCTGGAAATGGCAGACCGTTTTGAAAAAATGACAGGAAGAAAGTATGGCTTTTTTGAAGAATACAGAATGGAAGATGCAGAATATGCGGTAGTGATCATTGGTTCTGCAGCCGGTACCTGCAAGGCGGCTATCGAACATATCAGACATACAACAGGTAAAAAGGTCGGATTGATCAAAATCAGGGTATTTCGTCCTTTCCCTGAAGAAGAACTGACACAGGCGCTGTCTAAGGTAAAAGCGGTGGCTATCATGGATCGTTCTGAGATGTTTGCAGCGACCAGTGGACCACTCGGTGCGGAAGTCAGAGCGGCCATGTATCAGGCGAAACTTTCAGCAGAGGTGGTAAATTATTTCTACGGCCTTGGAGGACGTGATATTACGGTAGAAGATTTTGAACAGGTGTATGACAATCTGGAAAAAATGTCGCAGACTCATATTGTAGAGGACATGTACAGTTACATCGGATTAAGGGAAAGGTAAACATATGGAAACAGCATATAATTTTAAAGAAGTAATGAGTAAACCTGAACGTTTGGCACCGGGACATAGAATGTGTGCAGGATGCGGTGGTACGATTGCAGTTCGTACAGTACTGAGAGCGCTGCATGAAGGAGACAGGGCAGTTATTGGTAATGCAACAGGATGTCTGGAGGTTTCATCTTTTATGTATCCTTATACTGCATATGAGGACAGCTATATCCATAATGCTTTTGAAAATGCAGGAGCAACTTTATCAGGTGTGGAAACTGCATACAGAGTATTGAAGAAAAAAGGCAGGCTGACAGATAATTATAAATTTATTACTTTCGGTGGTGATGGTGGTACATATGATATCGGGTTCCAGTCTTTGTCAGGAGCTATGGAACGTGGACATGATATGGTCTATGTCTGTTATGATAATGGTGCCTATATGAATACCGGAACACAACGGTCTTCTGCAACACCGCAGTATGCAGATACTACAACGACACCGGCGGGCAAGGTATCCAATGGTAAGGTACAGGTCAGAAAGGACTTGGCAGCGATCATAGCAGAGCATCATGTACCATATGTAGGACAGAGTACTTACATTGGTAATTTTAAGGATCTGTATACCAAGGCAGAAAAGGCAATCTACACAGAAGGTCCCGCATTCCTGAATGTCATGTCTCCCTGTCCTAGAGGTTGGGGATATGAAGCATCTGAATTGATGAATATCTGCAAAATGGCAGTTGAAACATGTTACTGGCCTTTGTTTGAGGTAGTAGATGGCAAGTGGATCTTGAATTATGCACCTAAGAACAAGATGCCGATTGAAGAATTTCTGCGTCCACAGAGACGGTTTAAACATTTATTCAAAAAAGGCAATGAGGAATTGATCGGATTTTTTCAGGCAGAAATTGATAAGCGTTGGGAAGAACTTCGCAATCGATGTGAATAAAGGACATAAAATGAGGCAGTCTATAGCAGACTGCCCTGTTTTAGGATTCCTGTGTTTTATTTTCAAACTCATGGCGGGCAGCTTCTATTTCTGCCTGCTTTTTAGCATCATCTTCTGCGGCTTCACGCAGCAGACGTTCATAGATAGCATTCGCTTCTTTAATGATTTCATCCTGTTCAGGTGGGAGTGTTACATCGTCTGATTTGCTAGCAGCGACTAATGAATCGATATTACATTGTGAACTGGCTGCATTCAGAATTTCATCCAGAGTTGACTGTGTTTTGTCATCAACCGGTTTTTGTCCATATAGGCCGGAATAGGAACCGGTAGAGGCATTAAATGCATCATCGGATGTTTTATCCTGTTCTACGCAAGCAGCTTCTTCCAGTTCTTTCTGGTGGGCAATTTCCTCTTCTTCCAGTTCTTTCTGGTGGGCAATTTCCTCTTCTTCCTTGGAGGGCCATATCTTTTTGTAATCCGGATTATAAACAACGAACCACCATTTGATAATATTTCGATAATATTTCTTGAAGAAATAAGCGGTAGCGGGGTCTGTCATAAGAACATTACCTTTCTGATATATGTTATTTTTCAGAACCCCATTTGCAAAATCACATCCATGTAAGTTTTTGGCTCTGAATATATATATTTTACCATATAAAATGAAAAAACCATAGAAATCTATGAAAAAAAGTGAAAAAAATTAGAATTGAGTCAAAATACAATATATAAAAACATTGGAAACAATCTAAAAATATTATAAAATGAATTGACAAAACAGAGATGCGTGTTATAGTAGATATAGAACAAAGGAAACAAAGGAGGTTTGGTTATGAACATTCAAAAGTTTACTCAGAAATCCATGGAAGCCGTAAATCAATGCGAGAAGCTTTGTATGGAATATGGTAATCAGGAGTTGGAACAGGAACATTTACTGTATGCTCTTCTTACCATTGATGATAGTCTGATTTTGAAGCTGATTGAGAAGATGGAAATCAACAGCGAGCATTTTGTCAATAGAGCAAGAGCCGCACTGGAGAAAAGAGTTAAAGTTCAGGGTGGCCAGCCTTATGTAGGACAATATTTGAACAAAGTGCTGATATCCGCAGAGGATGAGGCTAAGAGAATGGGTGATGAATATGTATCGGTAGAGCATCTCTTCCTTTCCATGATCCAGAACCCGAATAAGGAGATCAAGGCAATCTTTCAGGAATATGGTATTACCAGAGAACGTTTCCTGAAAGCCTTGAGTGAAGTACGTGGTAACCAGCGTGTTACCAGTGATAACCCGGAAGCTACTTATGATACTCTGGAGAAGTACGGACAGGATCTGGTGGAAAAAGCCAGAAATCAGAAGCTCGATCCGGTCATCGGCAGAGACAATGAGATCCGTAATATTATCCGTATCTTATCACGTAAGACCAAGAATAACCCTGTATTGATCGGCGAACCTGGTGTAGGTAAGACCGCCGTTGTAGAAGGTCTGGCACAGCGAATCGTCAGAGGAGATGTACCACAGGGACTGAAGGATAAGAAGGTCTTTGCACTGGATATGGGTGCACTGGTAGCAGGTGCGAAATATCGTGGTGAATTCGAAGAGAGACTGAAAGCTGTACTGGAAGATGTCAAGAACAGTGATGGCCAGATCATCCTGTTTATTGATGAACTGCATACAATTGTAGGTGCTGGTAAGACAGACGGCGCACTGGATGCAGGCAATATGCTCAAGCCTATGCTGGCAAGAGGTGAACTGCATTGTATCGGTGCTACGACACTGGATGAGTACAGACAGTACATTGAGAAGGATCCGGCACTGGAGAGACGTTTCCAGCCCGTTATGGTAGCTGAGCCTACCGTAGAAGATACGATCAGTATCCTGCGTGGCCTTAAGGAACGTTACGAGGTATATCATGGCGTCAAGATCATGGATAATGCGCTGGTCAGTGCTGCAACGCTTTCCAACCGTTATATTACAGACAGATTCCTGCCTGATAAGGCAATAGACCTTGTAGATGAGGCCTGTGCCATGATCAAGACAGAACTGGATTCCCTGCCGGCAGAACTGGATGAGATGCAGCGTCATATCATGCAGATGGAGATTGAAGAAACTGCTCTGAAAAAAGAGGAAGACCGTCTGAGCAAGGAACGTCTGGAAGCATTACAGAAAGAACTTGCTGAGGAAAAGGCGGAGTTCAACAACCGTAAGGCACAATGGGATAATGAAAAGGCATCTGTTGAGAAGCTGTCCAAACTGCGTGAAGAGATAGATTCCATCAATGCACAGATTCAGATCGCCCAGAGAGAAGGAAATCTGGAAAAGGCAGCAGAGTTAAGTTATGGCAAATTACCGGCAATTAAGCATCAGTTAGAGGTCGAAGAGGAGAATGTCAAGGCAAAGGATATGAGTCTGGTACATGAGAGTGTAACAGAGGAAGAAATCGCCAAGATCATCTCCAGATGGACAGGTATTCCTGTTGCAAAGTTGAACGAGAGTGAACGTAACAAGACACTGCATCTGGATGAGGAACTTCACAAACGTGTCATTGGACAGGATGAAGGTGTTACGAAAGTAACAGAAGCCATTATCCGTTCCAAGGCAGGTATCAAAGACCCGACAAAGCCAATCGGTTCCTTCCTGTTCCTTGGCCCTACCGGTGTAGGTAAGACAGAACTTGCCAAGGCACTGGCAGCAGCATTGTTTGATGATGAGAATAATATGGTGCGTATCGATATGAGTGAGTACATGGAGAAATATTCCGTGTCCCGTCTGATCGGAGCACCTCCCGGATATGTAGGATATGATGAAGGCGGACAGCTTACAGAAGCAGTCAGAAGAAAGCCTTACAGTGTTGTACTTTTCGATGAGATCGAGAAAGCACACCCTGATGTATTCAATGTCCTTTTACAGGTATTGGATGATGGTCGTATTACAGACTCTCAGGGCAGAACGGTAGACTTCAAAAATACGATACTGATCATGACTTCAAACATCGGTGCGCAGTATCTGCTGGATGGTATTGAAGAGAATGGTGAGATCAAACAGGAGTCACAGGATATGGTCATGAATGAACTTCGTGGACATTTCAGACCTGAGTTCCTGAACCGTCTGGATGAGATCATTATGTTCAAGCCGCTGACCAAGGGCAATATCGGCGGTATCATTAATCTGATCATTGATGATCTGAACAGGAGACTGGCAGATAAGGAGCTTACGATCGAACTTACTGACGAAGCAAAGCATTACATCATTGAAAATGGTTATGATCCGGTATATGGCGCAAGACCTTTGAAACGTTATATTCAGAAATATGTTGAGACATTGGCTGCAAAGCTGATTCTGGCAGGTGATCTGGATTCCGGTGACACGATCGTTATTGATGTAGAGAATGGACAGTTGACAGCAGTGCCAAGAGCAAATGCTGAAGTAGTAGATTAAAATTATAACTTCCTGCATGACTTGAATGGAGTCATGCGGGAAGTTTTTTGTGTTACAGAGGTTGAATTCGACATATAGATATCGTTATAATGGGAAAGTAAAAAAGAAGAAAGGTATGCGCATATAGAATGAACTTTAAGGGCATTGAAAAAAAGGAAGCGGGAAAATTCATTACCCGTTATGATATCACATATGAAACAGTGGATAATCAGGAAAAGATATACGAGATCATAAGCCGTAAGAAGGATCTGGACAGTTATGAGGCGCTTCATGGAGATAATCCGGATGCAGTAGTGATCATAGTAACTGATGAAACAGGAGAAAAACTTCTGATCAATAAGGAATTTCGGCTGGCTGTAGGAGACTGGGTATATAATTTCCCGGCAGGATTGATAGATCCGGGAGAAAAGCCGCAGGAGAGTGCTAAACGTGAGCTTTGGGAAGAAACTGGTCTGGAATTGTACGAAATTGATGATTTTATTGGACCAAGCTACAGTGCAGTCGGCTTCAGTAATGAGATTAATGTCTGTGTTGTTGGCAAAGCCAGAGGAGAATTTCGTCCTAGCACATCTACAGTGGAAGAAATTACCCCTTGCTGGCTTACCAGACAGGAATTGAGAGAATTACTGAAAACAGAGCGCTTTGCAGCAAGAACTCAGGCATTTTGCTATTTATGGAGCAGATAGAGGTAATCCTCAAAGCATACACCATGGTTTCCAGAGGTGCGCTCTGCAGTGGATTTCTCGATCGCAGGCTGCAGGAAGGCAATTGCCTGCTCAAGAGCTTGTTTAAGAGACATTCCCCTGACTAAACAGCCGGTTACGCAGGAGGTAAATAAATCTCCGGTACCAGAGAAGCCTTTTCCAGTGTAAGGAGACTGCACGAAGCAGCATTCATCATCGGAAATCGCAAGATTAGCGATCGTGTTTTTTTCAGTATTAGTAGAAATAACACCTGTTATGATAATGGACTGCTTTCTGTCGGCTTTTGCCAGAAGAGGACGGGCAGCCTCTTCAATATAGTGAAAGTAATCAGCCTCGGAAGAATGGGCAGTGAGTGCATCATAATCCGTGTCGGTAAGCAGACACAGTTCTGTGAGGTTTGGTGTGATCACATCAGCGCGTGCAGTAAGACTGCGCATAGCTTCCAGAAGTTTATCAGTAAAGATTGGGAAGCGTTTACCGTGATCGCCCATAACCGGATCGGCTACATAGAGGTTATCGGTAGTCTGGAAACGGTCAAGAAAGTACAGAACATTTTCCATTTGGGCGGCATTCCCAAGAAAACCGGAATAAATGCCATCAAAATGCTCTCCCATTTTGCCCCATTCATCTGTAATGGGATTCATTTTGGCTGTATAATCATCATAAAAATAACTGTCAAAACCAGTCTGGGCCGACAAAATGGCAGTTGGAAGCGGACATGCCTGTATGCCAAGGGCAGATATAACAGGAATCGCCGCAGTAAGGGAGCATCTGCCGAAACCGGACAGGTCATGTATCAAAGCGATTTTTTTCATAAGATCGATAAATCCTTTCATAATAACAAAATATCCTGATTATAGGATAACCTAAGTTTTTACATATTTGTAGAATTGACTTATAAACTATTTAATACTATAATTAACATTAAATTATTGTGACTTTATGTCTAAATTAGGATTGGAGTGTAATTTTCTATGAAAAAGCTGGAAGACTATGTTTTAACAATACCGGATTTCCCGGAGAAAGGTATTATGTTCCGTGATGTAACGAGCGTATTACAGGATGCAGACGGTCTGCAGCTTGCGATTGATACCATGCAGGATATGGTCAAGGATTTGGATATTGACGTTGTAGCCGGTGCAGAATCCAGAGGATTTATCTTCGGAACACCTATCGCATACAATCTGCATAAGCCATTTGTACTGATCCGTAAGAAGGGTAAACTGCCCAGAGAGACAGTATCTGTCGATTATGATCTGGAATATGGCAAGGCAACGATTGAAATGCATAAGGATTCTATCAAGAAGGGACAGAAGGTCCTGGTAGTTGATGATCTGATCGCAACAGGCGGAACAACAGAGGCCATGATCAAACTGATAGAGTCTCTTGGCGGCGAGGTCGTAGGTGTTGTTGTATTAATGGAACTTGCCGGTTTAAAGGGCAGAGAACGTCTGAACGGATACAGACTGGATGCAGCAATTACTTATAGCGGCAAATAATTAGTAACAAGAATAGAATAGATAATGGCTGGTGATCAAAGTGGCAGAGGTAAATGATAAACAACCCAAAGAAGGAACTTACGAGGATTCCCTGATTATACAGGGCAGTAAAGGTAAACCCCGTAAGACCGATGAGCGCAGGATTGAATATATCAAAGAATTCCAAAGTCCTGAGGAACTTTATCAGGGGCTTATTTCGCATGTGCAGAAATACCATCCGTCTGATGATATCAGTATGATAGACAAAGCCTATAAGGTCGCCTGTGAAGCACATAAGAATCAGACCAGAAAGTCCGGGGAACCTTATATCATCCATCCATTATGCGTAGCGATCATTCTGGCTGACCTTGAATTGGACAAGGAAACTATTGTTGCCGGATTACTACATGATGTCGTGGAGGATACCGTACTTACAAATGAAGAACTCAGGGAACAGTTTGGACCTGATGTAGAACTTCTGGTAGACGGTGTGACGAAACTTGAACAGTTGAAATACACAGGAGATGCAACTCCTGACAGAACAGCCAGCAAGGAAGATCTGCAGGCGGAGAACCTGCGTAAGATGTTCCTTGCCATGGCAAAGGATATTCGTGTTATTCTGATCAAACTTGCAGACAGACTTCATAACATGCGTACCCTGAAATACAAATCTCCGGAAAGCCAGAAGAGAATTGCAAGAGAAACTCTGGATATCTATTCTCCGCTTGCTGAACGTCTTGGTATTTCCAAAATCAAGGTCGAATTGGATGATCTTTCTCTGAAGTATTTAGAGCCGGAAGCTTACTATGATCTGGTGGAAAAGATTGCTTTACGTAAAAATGTCCGTGAAAAATATGTGCAGGACATTGTAGATGAAGTCAGTGAACATATTTCTTCAGCAGGTATAGAAGCTCAAATAGACGGTCGTGTCAAACACTTTTTCAGCATTTATAAGAAAATGAAGAACCAGCATAAAACGCTGGATCAGATATATGATCTTTTTGCAGTACGAATTATCGTAAATTCTGTAAAAGACTGTTACGCAGCACTTGGTGTCATCCATGAGATGTACAAACCGATGCCGGGGAGGTTTAAGGATTATATTGCTATGCCAAAGGCCAATATGTATCAGTCCCTGCATACGACGCTGATCGGTTCCAACGGACAACCTTTTGAAATCCAGATCAGAACCTTTGAAATGCACAGGGTTGCTGAATATGGTATTGCTGCGCATTGGAAATATAAGGAAGCAAGTAACGGTATCTCTTCAACGGGCGGAGAGGAAGAGAAACTGGCATGGCTTAGCCAGATCTTGGAATGGCAGAAGGATACGTCGGACAGTAAGGAATTTTTGAAGCTTTTAAAGAGTGATCTGGATCTGTTCTCAGACCATGTATACTGTTTTACACCATCCGGTGATGTCAAGAATTTGCCTGCCGGATCTACACCGATTGATTTTGCCTACAGTATTCATAGTGCAGTAGGTAACAAAATGATCGGAGCCAGAGTAAATGGCAAGCTGGTCACAATTGATTATAAAATCAATAATGGTGATGTAATTGAGGTATTGACTTCGCAGAATTCCAAAGGCCCCAGCCGGGACTGGCTCAATATCGTAAAGTCATCGCAGGCCAGAAATAAGATCAACCAGTGGTTCAAGAATGAATTAAAGGAAGATAATGTATTAAAAGGCAGAGATTTATTCCAGACTTACTGCAAAACAAAAAATATCAATACGACGGATCTGCTGACACCGGAATACGAGAGCAGTGTTATGCATAAGTATGGTTTTCAAGATTGGGATTCTGTATTGGCAGCGATCGGACATGGTGCCCTTAAAGAAGGACAGGTCATCAACCGTATGCAGGAGTTGTATGCCCGTGATCATAAGAAACAGGTCACAGATGAAGAACTGCTTGCAAATATTCAGGAGAACAGTCAGAATAAACCGGCACATATTAAATCCAAGAGCGGTATTGTAGTAAAAGGCATTCATGATGTGGCAGTCAGATTTTCCAGATGCTGTGCACCTGTGCCGGGTGATGAAATCGTAGGATTCGTGACCAGAGGCAGGGGAGTATCCATTCATAGAACTGACTGTGTCAATATTATTAATCTCCCGGAGATGGACAGAGCCAGACTGATCGAAGCTGAATGGCAGCCGGAGGATCATAAATCTTCAGAAAAATATCTTGCAGAGATTATTATATATGCACAGAACAGAAGCGGCCTGCTGGCGGATATTTCCAAAACATTTACAGAGAAAAATATCGATATTCAGTCTATGAACACCAGAACCAGTAAGCAGGGAATCGCTACCATGGTGGTGACTTTTGAAATCGGTGGACGTAATGAACTGACTGCAATTATTGACAAATTAAGAATGATAGAAAATGTAATTGATATTGAAAGGACTACAGGCTAATGGCTGATTTAAAGATCAAAAAGCGCATACTTAGTGTCTGCCAGACCAATTGCTACTATGTGTATCGCGAAGGGGCAGATGAGATCGTGGTGATCGATCCCGGTGATATGGGAGATGTAGTGTATGAGGATGTCAGAAGTCTGGGATTTACGAAGGTCGCAGGAATTTTGCTTACTCATGGTCATGGAGATCATACAGGTGGTGCCTGCAGGCTAAAGGAATTGAGCGGTGCGAAGATATATGCTTATGAAGAGGAAGCAGAGATATTAAAGGATCCTGAAAAGAATCTGTCCGGATGGTTTGGTCAGGCGTATGGTTTTGAAGCAGATGAGTATTTCAGTGATAATCAGGAATTTGATATGGGAAAGATCCATTTCAAGGTGCTGCATACGCCGGGACATACACAGGGTGGCTGCTGCTATTATGATGAAGCAGATAGTTGTTGCTTCTGTGGTGATACGATTTTCAATGGTTCTGTAGGAAGAACGGATTTTTATTCCGGTTCGGCCAGGGCGCTGATAGATTCCATACAGAAGAGAATCTTTACTTTGCCACCTGATACGAAGCTTTATCCGGGGCATAATGAAGAGACAACAGTTACATACGAAATGAAATACAATCCGTGCTGCCGATAGGTAACACGGATTTGTGTGTTTCGTCATTGATATAAATGAAAGAGGAAAATATGATTCAGGTATATACGAATAAGGAGAACTATCAATATGATCTGCATTCTCTGATCAAGGCTTTTTATCCGGAGAGAGATGTGAAAGTACATTGTTTTGATCAGATAAGCGAAGCAGAGGAGCACGGCAGAATTACCGTGTCTTTTGGGGAAAAGGCATTGCATGTGGTGCTGGCTGTACAGGGTGGTAAGGTCAGAGTATATGACAATCCCATTGAAACCGATAATGAAGAAGGAACCGGAGTACATTTGTATAAAAATGCATGCAAACTGGCACTATATCATGATCTGTGTGATTATACGGGCAGAACCTTGCCCTGGGGCAATCTGACAGGTATCCGTCCTACGAAACTTCCTATGGGAATGTTGGCAGAAGGGTTGTCTGATGAGGAGATCATTCGCCGGTTAGAAGAGACACATGCCGTCAGTGAAGAGAAGTCAAGATTGAGCCTTGATATCGCCAAGCGGGAAAAGGCATTGTTGGATACCATTCATTATGAAGATGGATATAGCTTATATATTGGAATCCCATTCTGTCCAACGACTTGTCTGTATTGCTCTTTTACTTCTTATCCTATTGCGATGTGGAGGAAGAGAGTGCAGGACTATCTGGAAGCTGTATACAAGGAAATGCAGTTCGTAGCGGATGCATATAAGGATAAGATACTGGACACAGTCTACATTGGCGGAGGTACACCGACCACGCTGGAAGCAGAGCAGTTGGACTGGCTTTTGACCAGATTAAAGGATACCTTCGATTGGAGTCAGGTCAAGGAATTTACGGTTGAAGCGGGACGTGCAGACAGCATTACACCAGAGAAACTGGCAGTACTGCATCAGCATGGAGTTACCAGAATTTCAGTCAATCCACAGACAATGAAGGATGAAACGCTCAAATTCATAGGCAGACGTCATACTGTCGCTCAGGTGAAGGAAGCTTTCGCATGGGCAAGAGAGGCAGGCTTTGATAACATCAACATGGATATTATTCTGGGCTTACCGGGTGAAATGGAAGAAGATGTGGCAAACACCATAGAAGAAATCAAGAAACTTGCACCGGATAGTCTGACAGTACATTCACTGGCTATTAAGCGTGCATCCAGACTGAGCCAGTGGATTGAAGAAAATGGTATGGAGACATTGCATAATACCGATGCCACAATGGAAATTGCGGCAGCAGGTGCAGCGGCTCTTAATATGAAACCATATTATCTGTACAGACAGAAGAATATGAGCGGTAACTTCGAAAACGTAGGGTACGCCAGAGAAGGAAAGTTTGGGATATATAACATTCTGATCATGGAGGAGGTTCAGACTATCGTTGCATTGGGCGCCGGTTCTATCACCAAGAGAGTATTCGGTGATGGCAGGATCGAGAGATGCGACAATGTGAAAGATGTTGGACTTTATGTGGAAAAAATCGATGAAATGATCGAGAGAAAGAGGAAATTATTTGAACTGAAATAAAGATATGGCGGTTCCCTGTTGAAATAGTGGAACCGTTTTTTCATCATATTGTTAGAATTGCCTTATGAGAAACATAGAAAATAAAAAGGAAAGTGATTTTTAGAATGTCAAAACTGGCAGTTTTTTTCCCGGGATTGGGATATACCACAGAAAAACCTCTTCTGTATTTTGGACTGGATATTGTACGTGATCACGGATATAAGGAATGCAGAAAAATTACATATACAATAGTAAAAAAAGAGGCAATACGGGGTAATGCGGATAAGATAAAAGAAGTAGAACAGGAGTTGTTTTTACAGACTGAGAAACAGTTAGCTGATGTAGATTGGGAAAATTATGATGAGGTGTTGTTTGTATCTAAAAGTATCGGGACTGCTGTAGCGGCAGAATATGCCCAAAAGTATGATCTTTTAAATATAAAACATATATTGTATACACCGTTGACGATAACGTATGATTATAATCCGGTTAATGCACTGGCATTCATTGGTACAAAAGACGGCTGGAGTGATGTACATAAAATAGAAGAATTATCTCGAAAACATAATATAAAATTGGAGATTTATAAGGACTGTAATCATTCTCTGGAAACAGATAATGTATTTGAAAATATAAACATATTGCATGATGTTATGATCAAAACGAAAAATTTTCTGGACAAGTCCCCAAAAAAGATCGCATACTATCATCTGCCCGGGCTGTTTGAGTTTTACGATCTGTACCGCATTTTTTTGCCACTATTTCGTGAACACAGAGAATATTTTTATGACTGGTGTGAAATTGGTTCCATATATGGAGCGCCTGCAGACTGCATCTGGGGTGGAGGACGTGTAGGATTTGGAGATTATGAGCCACAGGAAGTTCTGGCTTTAATGCAGGAATATGGGATTTCTGCAAGATTGACTTTTAGTAATTCTTTGCTGGAAAAAGAGCATCTTTCTGATAAAAAGTGTAATGAACTCTGCAGATTATTTGAAAAAAAAGGAAACGGTATTATAGTTTATTCTGATCTGCTGTTAGATTATTTAAAGGAGAATTATCCGGAATATTATTATGTTTCTTCTACAACGAAGGTTTTGACAACATTTGATAAAATGCTGGAAGAAGTGAAAAGGGATGATTTCCTTTATATTGTACCGGATTTTCGCTTAAATAAGGCGTTTGACAAATTAAACACTTTGTCTGAGAAACAGAAAGATAAGTTGGAATTTTTGTGTAATGAATGCTGCTGGTTCGGATGCCATGACAGGGAACGATGCTATGAAACAGTCAGCCGCGAAAATCTTGGAGAAAACTGTCCAGAATACATTTGTGCAGCTCCCGATGCAGGAAATGGTTATCAGTTTTCTAAAGCAATGTCAAATCCTGGATTTATTGGAATAGAACACATTAAAAATACGTATTTGCCGATGGGATTTTCAAATTTTAAAATTGAGGGCAGAGGGCTTGGTAGTGCAATGATCTTAGAATTCCTGCTTTACTACATGACAAAACCTGAATATCAGATCCATGTAAGAGAAGCCATATATTTAGATAACATGCTGGACTTATTTTAAGTATGATTATATCAAAAAGAGGAGACAGTCTGCGGAATAATAATTGAATAGTGAATGAATAGATAGTACAATATTAAATAAGATAAAAATACTTAACAGCAAATTCTTCTATTTGAGAGAAAAAGCAGAAAAGAGGTTACATATGTTAAAAGATTTATTGGGAAAATACTATTTTGACCAGAACTACAATTGTGCTGAAACTATAGTCAGAGCAGGAAATGAGTATTATAATCTCGGGCTTCATGACAGAGATATGATCATGGTAGCTGCTTATGGTGCAGGTATCCAGAGTGGCAATACCTGTGGAGCAGTCCTTGCAGGTGCAAGTATTTTGTCAATGAAGTATGTGGAAGCAAAAGCTCATGAGTCAGAGGATATTCATCCTGTCGTTATGAAACTGATCAGAAAGTTTAATGAGGTTTATTCTTCTACATTATGTAGAGATATTAAACCGCAGTCATTTAAGCCGGAGTACAGATGCCAGAAGACAATTGAAAAAGCCTGTGATATCTTAGAAGAAGTTATTGATGAGTATGAAAAAAGTAAAAAACAATTTTAACTAATAAAAACTGGATTTTTATAAAAGATGTATTATAATATCATTAAAGTTATGTAAACAACAGGAGGAACGGCTATGGCGGTGATGCCTCATATATTGCTGGATGAGAATATGACAGCGCCTTATGCATTATTACCGGGAGATCCGGCGAGACTGGATAGAATCGCAATGCATCTGGAACAGGTGGAAGAACTGGCATATAACAGAGAGTTTCGCTCTTTGAGAGGTTTTTATAAGGGAGTTCGTGTTATGGCAGTTTCGACCGGACTTGGTGGACCGAGTACAGCAGTGGCAGTCGAGGAATTATCAAGACTGGGAGTCAGTCATATGATTCGGATCGGAAGCTGCGGTGCGCTTCAGAAGGGAATCCATGTGGGAGATCTGATTCTTGTCAATGGAACAGTCAGAAATGATGGTACATCAAGAACTTACATAGAAGATGGGTATCCTGCGGTTGCTGATTTTACATTATTGCAGGCTTGCAGAGATGCTGTTGAGAGTATTCATGCACCATATCATATCGGAATTGCCAGAACCCATGACAGTTTTTACACAGATGAAAAAGATGAGATATATGCTTATTGGAAGAAGAAAGGTATTATTGCATCTGATATGGAGACAGCAGCATTATATGTTGCGGGCAGCCTTCGAGGGGTAAAATGTGCATCTATATTGAATGTTGTGGTTGCCAGTGAGGATGATCTGCAGGAACAGATCAATCACTATACTGATGGGGTAAATATGTCCTCACAGGGAGAAAAAAATGAGATTCTGACAGCGCTTGAGGCGTTTGTAAGGATAAATGGAAGCACAAACAAGGAGGATATACTATGAAGAAGATATTTGCTACAAAATGGAACGCGGCAACCATCGTTTTGATTCCTGTCTGTATTGGAATCAATTTCCTGGGAAAGATGTTCGCATCAGCATTGAAACTGCCTTTATGGCTTGATGCAATCGGAACCTGTATCGGTGCAGTATTGGGAGGACCGATCATTGGCGGGTTGTGCGGTGCTATCAACAATCTGGTATATGGTCTGATCATCGGTGATAATATTACGATCATTTACCTGTTTACTAGTCTTGGAATCGGTATTGCAGCCGGTATCATGGCGAGACTTGGATTTATGGGATCTTTCCCTAAATCATTACTGACAGCCTGTGCGGCAGGACTTGCAGCAGTAGTGATCTCTACTCCACTGAACGTTATATTCTGGGGTGGTACAACCGGTAATGTCTGGGGTGATGCATTGTTCGCAGTGACACAGGCAAATAATATGCCGGTATGGGTTGGTTCTTTCCTGGATGAAGTAGTGGTAGATGTACCGGACAAACTGATCACAGTTATCGTTGTTTATTTTATCATGCTGGCGCTGCCAAAGAAACTTACCTCTTTGTATGAAGCAGGCAATGATATTGAGAGCCTTGATTAAAAAATAAAAAGTTGACTGATAAGGGGGGCATAGGAAATTCCTATGCCCTTTTCGGTAAAAAGGAAACGTGAGTATGAAAAACATTACATTGTATGTAGATAATGGAACTTATCTTACAAAATTACATCCGTATACGAAACTGATCTATATTCTGACTGCCATATGTGCTCCTTTGTTAATAGGGCAGATATGGGGATTTTGCGCGTTTATCCTGTGTAATATTCTGATCCTGATCAGCACGAAGCTGTTAAAGAGAGCAGTGCCACTGATTATTTTTTCCTTTACGATACTTCTGACCATCTTCATCATCCATGGTCTGTTTAATTACCGTAATGAGACGGTATTATGGCAGATCGGACCTGTCTGTTTCTATAAAGAAGGTGTACTGTATGCAACGAGAATCGGATTGAATATTTTAAATATGCTTCTGTCTTTTGCTACATTTGTATTGTCCACCAAGCCGGCGGATCTGGTGGAGGCGCTGGAAAAGTCAGGGTTCTCCAAACGTTTTGGATATATCATCAATTCTGTATTTCAGATCATTCCACAGATGACAGGCACGATGAGTACGATCATGGATGCCCAGAGAAGCAGAGGGATGGAAACAGAAGGAAATCTGTTAGTGCGTGCAAAAGCATTTATTCCATTAATATCACCCGTTATTACCAGTTCACTGATCAACACCAGGGAGAGGGCAATTGCCCTGGAAGTGCGCGGATTCGATGCCAACTGTAAGAAAACCTTCCTCAGTGACAAGCCGAGAAAAACAATTGATAAAGTATTAACGATTATCTTTGTATTGCTCCTCATAATAGCTGTGGTCATAAGATTTGTATAGAAAGAGAGATAAGACATGAATCCAATTATAGAAGTGAAAAATCTCAAATATAAATATCCACATACGGAGAAACTGGTGTTGGATGATATCAGTTTTACTGTGGAAAAAGGCGAATTTATTGGAGTTGTCGGTGCAAATGGAGCAGGAAAAAGTACGCTGACACAGGCACTTGTTGGTCTGGTTCCGCAGTTTTATAAGGGAGCATATGGAGGACAGGTTCTGGTAGACGGTATGCAGGCATCAAAAGATCCTATCGCGTCTATCTGCAGGCGTGTTGGTCTGGTATTCCAGAATCCGTTCAATCAACTATCCGGGGCAAAAGACACAGTATATGAAGAAATTGCATTTGGATTGCAGAATTTTGGCATTGAACGGGAAGAAATGGTCAGAAGAATAGAAGATGCCATGAATTTGCTGGATATCGCAGGTCTGAAAGACAGAAATCCTTTTGACCTGTCAGGTGGTCAGATGCAGCGTGTTGCAATTGCAAGTATTCTGGTCATGCAGCCGGAGATCATGATATTGGATGAGCCGACTTCACAGCTTGATCCTGCAGGTACAGAGGAAGTATTCAAAGCTGTAGAGAAGCTGGTAAAGGCTGGCAAAACGATACTGATCGTGGAGCAGAAGATTGAAAAGATATCGGCATACTGCGATAAAATATTGCTGATGCATGATGGAAAAATCGTTGATTTCGATACGCCGCAGAAAATATTTTCCAGAGATGACCTTGAAGAAATTGGAGTGCAGGCACCGAGTTTTACCAGAATCTGCAAGGCACTAGGGGTAAAGCTCGCAGATGGCAATTATCCTGTTACCATGCAGGAAATCGTATCATTAAAGGATATTTTACCCAGAGTATCAGCTCGCAGTAATGAGCAGGAAATTACAAAGGAGCTTTCCTCTGCATTTTTTACGATTAAAAATATGGATTTTTCCTATAATAAAAATACACCGGTTATCACAGACTGCAATCTGGAACTGGATGGCAGACCGACAGCGATCATTGGACAGAATGGAGCCGGCAAAACGACACTGGTAAAGCTCCTGAAGGGGTTGCTAAAGCCGGTAAACGGAAGTATATATTATGGGGATAAAAATGTGGCAGAGATGACAGTTGCCATGCTTGCCGGCGAGGTAGGATATATTTTCCAGAATCCAGACGACCAGATATTTAAGAGCAATGTACTGGATGAGGTCATGTTTGGCCCTCTGAATATAGGAATGACCAAAGAAGAAGCAAAGCAGAAAGCCCAAAGTGCTCTGGCACTGGTAGGCTTAGAGAATAAGGCGCAGGAGAACCCTTATGATCTGGAACTGTCAGAACGAAAGATGGTGGCGATTGCATCAGTTGTTGCCATGGATACACAGGTAGTTATTTTTGATGAACCAACGATTGCACAGGATTATCCGGGAAAAGAGAAGATCAGACAGCTCATTGGCAGTCTGGCCGATCAGGGTAAGCTGGTCATTGCTATTTTGCACGACATGGATTTTGTTGCAGAGTCTTTTCAACGAGTGATCGCTATGGCACATGGCAAGGTCATAGCAGACGGCTCTCCAAGAGAGGTATTTTCCAGACCTGATGTTTTGGAAAAAGCCAGACTGGAACTGCCTTATGTATCCGCTTTGTGTCAAAGTCTTGGCTTTTCGCAGATTTTCCTGAAGGTAGAGGATTTTATTGAGTTTTGTAAAGGATAAGCTCGGAAAGGTATATTCATGAAAGAAAAATTACATTTTTTACCGGACGGTTCCCTGGGAGATCTGCTGATCGTCATTGATATGCAGAATGTATATCTGGAGGGGCAGCCCTGGGGATGTCGTGATACATCAGGCGTATGGCAAAGGATAAGAAAGCTGATAGATGAAGAGATTGTGGACAATGTGATCTTTACACAGTATCTTCCACCAAAGGAGCCGGTAGGAACATGGAAAATCTATAATGAAGAGAACAGAGAGATCAATGAGGATCCATGGATGAGTGAATTGATCGAAGAGGTAAAACCATATGCTGGCCAGTATCCCCTGTTCTCGAAGGATAAGTATTCCTCTTATACCAATGACGAAGTGCGTAAACTGGCAGGTAAGGCGAAACGCGTACTTCTGGCAGGCGTGGTAGCCGAGTGTTGTGTCCTGTTCACACTTCTTAGCGGAATTGATGCAGGAGATAAAATGATATACCTGACAGATGCCTGCACAGGACTGAATCAGGAAAATGAGGACATGGTGGAACAGCTTGCAAAGTATTACCAGCCCATGCACACACAGGTCATGACCTGTGAGGAATATTGCAGGGAGAGAAAGAATTTGTTTGATCGTAATTAAAGAAAGGTATACTATGAAAAAGAAAGTTGGCGTAATATCCATCTGGGATATTGACAATTATGGAAATCGACTACAAAATTATGCAATGTTGCATGCAGTGAAGGATTTGGGCTATGATGCATACACATTGAAAATGTGGCCCCAGAAGAAATGGAAGAGAGTTTTTCAATATATATTTAATTATGATGTTTCATTTCTGCGATTATGTATGGAGAAGGCTCGTAATAATAGAAAATATCATTTCCTTAAATTTGAACGTGAAAACATTACAAAGGACAGACATTTTTTTCATGCAGAAGAAAACAGGAAATTAATCAATAAATTATATGATGGTTTTGTAATGGGAAGTGACCAGATATGGAATCCGGTATTTTTAGGAGAATCATATTATTTTGGAGCTTTTGCTGATGAGGATAAACCAACGGTTTCCTATGCTGCAAGTATGGGAGTGTCGGAACTGAAAGAATCAGACCAGGTTAAATTGAAGAAAGGATTAGCTACCGTTAAGAAAATATCAGTCAGAGAAGATGCTGCGGCAGATATTATTGAAAACCTTGGGATACCACGACCAAAAGTTGTTGTAGATCCTACCATGTTAGTATCTGCCAGTGAATGGGAGAAACTTGAAAAAAAGCCAAAGGGGTTGGAAAGAAATTACCTTTTGCTTTACTATCTTGGTGATGTTTCTGATGAAAGATGGAATTACTTGAACAGAATTGCAAATGAGAATAATCTTGAACTGGTCATATTAGGGAAAAAGGAATATCCGAAATATTTCGATGCAGGTCCTGCGGAATTTTTGTATCTCATTCATCACGCAAAACTGGTGTGTACAGATTCTTTCCATGGATGTGTATTTTCTATTTTATTTCAAACTCCGTTCTACATTTTTGAACGTGAGAACAGTGTCCAGCAGATGAATTCAAGAATTGATACACTTTTAGGCATTTTCCGGTTTTGTGATCGTAAAAAGAACCGGGATTACGATTCCTATTCTCTTGAATGTTCATTTGATCAGTGTAAAGAAATCCTTGCAAATAAGAAAGAAGAAGGTTTTCATTTTCTGAAGGAGTCATTAAAGGGCATTTAGTGAGAAAGAAAGGCATAGTTATTATTATGATAGAAATAGAAGATAAAGCGAAATGCTGTGGTTGCTGTGCATGCCAAAATGCCTGTCCGGTTCACTGTATTGAGATGATAGAAGATGTAGAGGGTTTTTATTATCCGCAGATCGATCGTGAAAAGTGTATTTCATGCGGAAAATGTGAACGGGTTTGTCCAGTTCTGAAAAAACACCAGATAACCCGGAAAGATTCCGGATTGCAGAAAGAGAATAATATAACATCCGAATGTGCAGTGACAGATACTTCCTATATAGCAGTGAACAAGGATGAGCAGATCCGAATGGACAGTTCTTCCGGTGGAATTTTCAATTTGCTGGGTGAGTATATTTTAGAATCACATGGCGTTGTGTTTGGAGCAGCATTTGAATCTGATTTCACAGTCAGACATATTATGGTAGAGCGAAAAGAAGACTTATGGAAATTACGTGGCAGTAAATATGTACAAAGCCAGATGGGTGATACTTATACACTTGTGAAGCAACAGTTGGAGAAGAAAACCAGAGTACTTTTCTCAGGAACTCCCTGTCAGGTTGCCGGATTGAAAGAATTTTTGGAGAAAGATTATGAGAACCTGTTTACTGTAGATGTCCTGTGTCATGGTGTTCCTTCCGGTAAAGTCTTTGGAAAATATCTGGAAGAACGTAAGAAGGAATATGGAGCCGATCTGACAGCCGTTAATTTTAGATATAAATCAACGGGGTGGAAGAAGTATTCAGTAAGATTGGAATTTGATGGTGGAAAAGAATATGTGAAGCGTGCGGGGCATGATCCGTATATGCAGATTTTTTTGAGTAATATTGCTCTTAGGCCTTCCTGCTATGACTGTCAGTTCAAAGGCACTGATCGGGCATCAGATTTGACAATTGGTGATGCATGGGGCGTTGATGATTATCGACCAGATATGGATGATGATAAAGGAACTTCGATCATTTGGCTGCATAGTGAGAAAGGTGTCAGAATGTTTGAACAGATGGAACAGCATATTTCCTTTGTACAGGATGAACTGGATAAGATTCTTCCAGTGTGGTCTGAATCCAGAAAATCTGTTTCGCCACATGAGAAAAGGGAGATTTTCTTCGCAAAGTTAAATAATGAGAACCAGTCTGTGATCAAACTGTCTAAAATGGTAAAGCCCAGAATTACTACCAGAGCCTATTACAAGGCGAGAGGTATTTTGAAAAAAATTGTAAAAAAATAAAGGTCTTGCTTTGATAAATTTCAAAGCAGGACCTTTTTTACAAAATACTGAAATTACGAGTTAATAATTGCCAAATAATAGGAAAATGATATAATAAATTATAAATAAAGACTGTACCTACAATAAGTCTAATAATAGTTGAAAGGAGCTGTATTAGTATGGATGCAACGAATAAAAGAAGAGATACAGGGTTGGCAAGAAAGCTGACGCTGGGAGTTGTTGGAGCAATCGCTCTGTTAAGTGCGGGACTTGTGATCATAGCTGCTCTGGTATTTACAAATATCAAGTCAACAATGAAAGATGTATTGTATGATGTGACACTGGACAGTTATAAGAGTGTAATCAGCTCAGAAGTGCAGAGCGCAATCAGTATTACTCAAAATTATTATGAATTGTTTCAATCTGGGGAATTATCTGAAACAGAAGCTCAGAAAAAGGCATTGGAAGTTATCAGAAGTATCCGGTATGGGGAAGATAATTCAGGATATCTGTGGGTGGATGGTACGGATTATACACTGATCATGCATCCAATTTTACCTGACCAGGAGGGAAGCAACCGATATGAGTTGACGGATCAGAATGGTGTCAAGATTATCCAGGAGATTATGAAGGTTGCAGAGGCAGGTGGCTATAATGAATTTTATTTTACTAAATCTGATGGTGTAACAGTTGCTCCCAAAGTGGCATACAGTAAAGAATTCAAACCATGGAACTGGGTTATTACGACAGGTGTATATTCTGATGATATTCAGAATGTTGTAGATAATTCAGATGGTGTGATCAGAATAGGCAGGATCTTTAACAAGGCGATCATACTAATGGCTGGAGTAGCTGCTTTATTTGCTGTTATTATTGCAATTGTCGCATACATACTGATCAAAAGGATCATTCAGGTGATCGAGAAAGTAAAAGTACAGCTTACAAAAGTGGCACAGGGAGATCTTACTGGTAAGATGGAAGGTACAATTGCCGGGAGAAATGACGAGCTTGGAGCTATGGTACGCAATACCAATATTGCTATGGATGCTTTCAGAAACAGTATATTATCTGTCAAGAATACTACAGATGCTGTTGACTCTGGCAGTACAGATATGAAGGAAAAGACAGAGAATGCAGTAAATGCAAATGAACAGGTGGCCACTGCAATAGGTAATGTTGCTTCCGAGGTATCTCAGCAGGCATCAGCAGTAGATCAGATGATCGAGAAAGTTGCTTCACTGGCAGATGCAGGTAAGGCGGTATCTACAGCAGTGGAAGAAGCTCTGCAATATATGAAGCAGTTAGATGGTAATTCTGCTGATATGAAAGCCAAGATGGAATCCATGTCAGAAGAAAGTGTACATATGAATGTAAATGTTCAGGAGATTTCAGAGAAGATAGAGGTAACCAGTAAAGGTATTCAGGATATGGAGACTATTCTTGGCAGTATTGAGGAAATTGCTTCCGAAACAAATCTGCTTGCCCTGAATGCTTCCATAGAGGCGGCCAGAGCAGGAGATGCTGGTAAAGGCTTTGCTGTTGTTGCAGACAGTATTAAGGGATTATCCGAAAATACATCAAATGAACTTGAAAATATCAGAAAGATTATTTCTACATTGGTGGAGAATTTTAAAGAATGTGAGAAGTGCATTGATCTGGTCGTAAAGAGCAATCAGGCAAGTACAGAATCCACCAAAGATGTTATCGAATCCTTCCGGATCATCAATAATGATGTGATCAGCACTAATGAGAAACTTACTGCAGTACATCAGACAGATGAGCAGATGATGAAGGATATTACGGAAATCGACAATCAGGTGAAAGTAATTGGCCAGGTTGCTGAAAGCAATGCGGCAGCTACACAGGAAATTACAGCCAGCTCGGAAGAATTGACAGCACTGTTGACCAATATTAGCAGTACCTGCAACAATATGACAGGATATGTGGACAATCTGGTAAAAGACATGAATCAGTTCAAAGTACAGAAATAAAGAGCAGTATGAAAGGGCATTTTACCCTTTCTGATACTCCCTAGGTGTAACGTGCATATATCGTTTAAATGTCCGGTTGAAATAGCTGATATTGTTGAAGCCGATCTCCAGCGCGATATCACTGATTTCATGGTCTGTTTCACGCAACAGACGGGTACTGGTGCTGATGCGGTAGAAGTTCAGATATTCAATAGGTGACATACGTGTCATTTTCTTAAAAAGCCGGCAGAGATGCTCACGGCTCAGATGGAAATGAGAAGCCAGAATATCCAGTGTGATCTGTGATTCATAATGAGTATGAATGTAATCAATGATAGACTTGACCAGTGCAATACGATAGTCGGAGGTTCTCTCGGACACGGAAGCAGAAGAAGTGCCATGCAGATAATAAAGTGACCATACAACATACAGCCTTGCTTTGATGAGTAATTCAAAGCAAGGCTCTTTCTTTGCAAAAAGAGCGTAAATATCCGACAATACATCGGCAATACCAAATTCCTTTGCTTCCTGAGCAGAAAGGACGGTAGTGAAGAGAAGGTTTTCCTGCAAAACGGAATCAAAATACTGCTGCTGAATCGCATCCTGAATGGAACTGGACAGCAGGTCAGGATGAAATACTACAGCATAGAAATCGAAGGTATCTCCCAGAAGAGCAGTTACCAGATGCAGGTGGTTGGGGAGAATAAAGGCAACATATCCCTCCTTCAGTTCATAGCGGTCATTATTCAGGATCAGGACAGCACTGCCTTTTGTAACTACCAGAATCTCGATTTCTTCATGCCAGTGGCAGGCGATCCGTTCCTCAGTACGGGTATCGCTTGATACTTCATGGATCATAAAAGGAAACATGGCATTGCCATGCGGAAGCTGCTCCTGCAGCAGGATAGAGGGAGTATTCATATGTGAATCCTTTCTGATAGTATTATATCAATTTTGTGTTAGCCTATGCTAAAAACAGCATAGATTAAATGGAAACATATCATTATAATGTCAGTATAAAGTATCGCTGGAAGATATTCAAGTAACAGGAGGGTATGTAGATGTATTATGAACAAAAAGAATCTGGATTGTTAGTACGCCATAAGAATGAGCGGATGTATATTGAAGCATGGGGCAGGGATTCCCTGCGTGTGAGAACCACACAGTATATGGATTTCACCGGCAGAGACTGGGCCTTGAGTGAGACAGTGGATAAGAACGGGCAGGATGTGGATATCCATATCGACGGACAGCAGGCGACGATCCGAAATGGCAGATTGTCAGTCAGAGTCAATGATGCGGGGGTGCTGACTTTTTATAAAGATGGCAAGATGCTCATCCGTGAGTATCATAGAGATTATTCAGGAACAGAATGCAAAGAGAGCCGTTGCCTCAAGATCGTAGGACGTACTTATAAGCCTATCATCGGCGGCGATTATCAGATCATACAGCGTTTTGAAGGAATAGATGGCGAGAAGATATATGGTATGGGCCAGTATCAGCAGAAATATCTGGATCTCAAGGGCTGCGTATTGGAGCTGGCACAGCGTAATTCACAGGTATCGATTCCTTTTGCAGTATCCAGTATGGGATATGGATTTCTGTGGAATCATCCCGGTGTAGGTCAGGTTTCCTTTGGCAAGAATTATACAGAATGGAAAGCAGAAGCGACTAAGGAACTGGATTACTGGATCACAGTAGGAGATACTCCCAAGGAACTGATTGAGAAATACACCAGTGTAACTGGAAGAACTCCTATGGTTCCGGATGGATTGCTGGGACTGTGGCAGTGTAAGCTCAGATATCGTACACAGGAGGAAGTACTGAGTGTTGCACGCAAATATAAGGAGCTGAATATTCCACTGGATGTTATCGTAATTGATTTCTTCCACTGGACCAGACAGGGTGACTGGAAGTTCGATCCGGAGTACTGGCCTGATCCAAAAGCAATGTGTGACGAATTACATACAATGGGAACCAAGGTAGTTGTATCGGTATGGCCTTCTGTGGATAAAAAGAGCGAAAATTTTGCAGAGATGGAAGAGCGTGGCTTACTCATCCGTACAGAACGTGGTGCGATCCAGACCTATGATTTTCAGGGAGACTGTCTGGAAATCGATGCGACTAATCCGGAGGCAAGAGCCTTTGTGTGGGAGAAGTGCAAGAAGAATTACTATGATTATGGAATCGATATGTTCTGGCTGGATAATTCAGAACCTGACTATGGTATCTATGATTATGACAATTATCGTTACCAGCTTGGATGTGCTCTTGAGGTCAGCAACCTTTATCCGCAGATGTATACCAGAGCGTTTTATGATGGAATCAAGGGCGAAGCGCCTGATAAGGCACAGTTACATCTGGTACGAAGCGGATGGGCAGGAAGTCAGAAGTATGCGACTCTGATCTGGTCCGGCGATGTTCCCAGCAGCTTTGAAGCAATGGAAGACCAGCTTAGTGCGGGACTTAATATGGGGCTTGCAGGAATTCCATGGTGGACAACAGATATCGGCGGCTTCATGACAGATGATGTGAACGATCCGGAGTTTCGTGAGCTGCTGCTTAGATGGTATGAATGGGCTGTATTTACTCCATTTCTGCGTATGCATGGTGATAGAGGACCTCATGATATCGCACCACTTTCTGATAAGGAATGGGGCGGTGGACACCTCTATACAGGACATTCCAATGAGCTGTGGAGCTATGGTGAAGAAGTATTTACCATTATGAAGAAACAGTTGGAAGTCAGATGGGGACTGAAATCATATATTGAGAGCATCATGAAAGAGGCAACACAGAATGGTTCTCCTCTGATGCGTACCATGTTCTACGAATTCCCGGAGGATGAGAAGTGCTGGAATATCACGGATCAGTACATGTTCGGTGCCAGATATCTGGTTGCACCGGTTCTGGAGCTGGGACAGCGAAGCAGAAAGGTATATTTGCCACAGGGCACCTGGAAGAACATCAATGATGGCAAAAGTTATGAGGGAGGCTGTGTGATCGAGGCTGATGCACCGCTTGAATTTATCCCTGTATTTGAAAAAATAAAGTAAAAGCAAGAGGCGTTGCACAAAATCAGGTGCCACGCCTCCTACTTTTATAAAATAGCTTGAAAAACCCTGATAAACAGTGTAAAATTCTTACAGACTACAGAATAAAGAAGCGAGGTAGAATATGGCACTGAATAAGAAGCCTGTTACGGGAATGAAAGATATTATGCCGGAAGAAATGGCGATCCGTGATTATGTGATCGGCGTGATCAAGGAAACTTACGGCAAATTTGGTTTTACACCGATAGAGACACCCTGCATGGAGAACATTGCAAACTTAAGCAGCAAGCAGGGCGGCGAGAATGAGAAGCTGATCTTCAAGGTATTAAAGAGAGGCGAGAAGCTTAATCTTGAGACAGCCAAGGAAGAAGCTGATCTGGTAGATTTTGGTATGCGTTACGACCTGACAGTACCTCTGGTACGTTATTATTCCAATCATGCCAATGAACTTCCATCACCTTTTAAGGCATTGCAGATGGGTAATGTATGGAGAGCCGACAGACCCCAGAGAGGCAGATATCGTCAGTTCATGCAGTGTGATATTGATATTCTGGGAGAAGCTTCCAACCTGGCAGAGATCGAGCTGATCCTTGCAACAACAACGACCCTTGGCAAGATTGGCTTCAAGAATTTCGAGATCCGTATCAATGACAGAAGAATCTTAAAGGCAATGGCTGCATACAGCGGTTTTGCCGAAGAAGATTATGACAATATATTTATTATTCTTGACAAAATGGACAAGATAGGTCTTGAAGGCGTAGAGAAGGAACTGATCGAAGACGGTTATGCCAAAGGCAGTGTAGAGAAGTATCTTGCGTTATTCAAGGGTATGCAGGAGAGCGAGGATACATTGTCCTTTATCGAAGAAAAGATGACAGGTTTCCTTGAGGAAGAGGTAAAGACAAGCTTCAGAGAGATCATTGAAAGTGTCAATGCGACCAAGGGTGACCACTTCAAGCTGGTATTTGACCCGACTCTGGTACGTGGTATGTCTTACTACACAGGTACGATCTTTGAGATCGCAATGCCTGAATTTGGTGGAAGTTGCGGCGGCGGTGGACGTTATGACAAGATGGTAGGCAGATTTACGGGTAAGGATGTTCCTGCCTGCGGCTTTTCCATTGGCTTTGAGCGTATTATCATGCTGCTTCTTGAGAGTGGCTTCAAGGTACCTTCCAGGAATAAGAAGATCGCCTATCTGATCGAAAAAGGCGTAGAAGGACAGGCTCTGTGTGATGTGATTGCCAAGGCACAGGAAGCCAGAAAAGATGGCACACAGATATTAGTTGCCAGAATGAATAAGAACAAGAAGTTCCAGAAGGAACAGCTTACGGCAGAAGGATATGAAGAATTCCAGGAATTCTACAAAAATCCGTTAAAATAGTTAAAAATAACGTGTGATATTATATTGCACAGAAATGAGGATAAAGACATGGCTGAGACTATGAAAGGTTTGAAGAGAACCCACAGATGTACAGAGGTCACCACAGCAAATGTTGGTCAGACTGTAACCGTTATGGGCTGGGTACAGAAGAGTAGAAATAAAGGAGGTATCATCTTCGTTGATCTTCGTGACAGAAGCGGTCTGTTACAGATCATTTTCGAACAGGGTGATGATCCGCAGAGATTTGTTGGAGCAGAAGAATTTGCCAAGGCTGAGAGCCTTAGAAGTGAATATGTGATCGCTGTTGTTGGTAAGGTAGAGAACCGTGAGGGTAATATCAATGAGAATATGGCAACAGGTGCGATCGAGGTACGTGCAACACAGCTTCGTATTCTTTCTGAATCAGAGACACCGCCTTTCCAGATCGAGGCAGATTCCAAGACTAAGGAAGAGCTTCGTCTGAAATACCGTTATCTGGATCTGAGAAGACCTGACTTACAGGCCAAGATCATGATGAGAAGCCGCGTAGTGGCTAAGATCCGTGAGTTTATGACAAACGAAGGCTTCCTTGAGATCGAGACTCCTATTCTGAATAAGTCAACCCCGGAAGGTGCAAGAGATTATTTAGTACCAAGCCGTGTGCATCCTGGTACATTCTATGCTCTGCCACAGTCACCACAGCTTTTCAAGCAGTTATTGATGTGTTCAGGCTTTGACAGATATTTTCAGATCGCGAAGTGTTTCCGTGATGAGGACTTACGTGCTGACAGACAGCCTGAGTTCACACAGGTAGATATGGAATTATCCTTCGTAGATGTAGATGACGTTATCGAAGTCAATGAGAGACTGTTAAAGGCAGTATTCAAGGAAACCATCGGTATCGACGTACCAAATCCTATCCCAAGAATGACCTGGCAGGAAGCTATGGACCGTTTCGGTTCTGATAAGCCGGATACACGTTTCGGTATGGAACTTGTCAATGTCAGTGATGTAGTTGCAGGCTGTGGCTTCAGCGTATTTACATCAGCACTGGAGAATGGCGGTTCTGTTCGTGGTATCAATGCAGAAGGTCAGGGAGAGATGCCAAGAAAGAAGATCGATGCACTGGTAGAGTTTGCAAAAGGCTTTGGCGCAAAGGGTCTGGCATACATTGCTATCCAGCCTGACGGTACACTCAAATCTTCTTTTGCCAAGTTCATGACAGAAGAACAGATGGCAGCACTTGTAAAAGCAATGAACGGTAAGAACGGAGACTTACTTCTGTTCGCAGCCGATAGAAATAAAGTCGTATGGGATGTATTAGGCAACCTTCGTCTGGAAATCGCAAGAAATCTTGGTATTCTGGACAAGAACCAGTACAATTTCTTATGGGTAACAGAGTTCCCTCTGCTTGAGTGGAGCGATGAAGAGAACAGATATGTGGCAATGCATCATCCGTTCACAATGCCTATGGAAGAGGATATTTCACTTCTTGACACAGATCCGGGTAAGGTTCGTGCCAAGGCATATGATATTGTATTGAATGGTACAGAACTTGGTGGTGGTAGTGTTCGTATCCATCAGGATGATATTCAGGAGAAGATGTTCGAGATCATCGGACTTTCCAAGGAAACAGCGCAGGAGCGTTTCGGCTTCCTGTTAACTGCATTCAAGTATGGTGTACCACCTCACGCAGGACTTGCATTTGGTCTTGACCGTATGGTTATGCTGATGACTCAGGCAGATTCCATCCGTGAAGTAATTGCATTCCCGAAGGTAAAGGATGCATCCTGTCTGATGACAAATGCACCTGACTATGTAGATGATATCCAGTTAAAAGAACTTGGTATCGCGGTTGTAGAAGAATCAAAAGAAGAACAGGAATAAAAGAATAAGATAAGAGGGTACTCCGCAGCAGGAATGCCCTTTTATCTACTATAAAAATACGGCATTGGAGGATAAAAGATGCTGGAGTTAAGAAATGTGTCTTATCATGTGGATGATGATAAGGGCAAAGACATTCTGAATCATATTAATCTGAAAATAGAAGACAGATTTACAGCAATCACAGGACCAAACGGTGGAGGCAAGTCCACACTGGCAAAGATGATCGCAGGTATCATCCGTCCTACAGAAGGGCAGATTCTGCTGGATGGAGAAGATATCACAGACCTTTCAATCACAGATCGGGCTAAGAAGGGTATTAGCTTTGCCTTTCAGCAGCCGGTACGTTTCAAGGGAATTACAGTTCTTGATCTGATTCGTCTGGCAGCAGGGGAAAAAGTCAGTGTAGACGGTGCCTGCAAATATCTGTCAGAAGTAGGACTATGTGCGAGAGATTACATCAATCGTGAAGTGAACAGCTCTTTGTCAGGCGGCGAGTTGAAGAGAATAGAGATCGCAACGGTAATGGCAAGAGGTACGAAGCTGTCTATTTTTGATGAACCGGAGGCAGGTATCGACTTATGGAGCTTCCAGAATCTGATACAGGTATTTGAACAGATGCATGAGCAGACCCAGGGTTCTATTGTGATTATATCTCATCAGGAGAGAATTCTGAATATTGCAGACAGAATTGTTGTCATTGCTGATGGCAGCATTACAGCAGAAGGTTCTAAGGAAGAGATATTGCCGGGACTTTTAAGTGGTGATGCTTATTGCGTGCATAATAAAGGAGGTTGTATCCGTGGATGAGATTCAGAAGACATTACTTGCCGAGGTAGCTGATCTGCATGGAGTACCTGCAGGTGCATACAATATTCGTTCAAATGGCGAGAGTATTGACAGAAAATCTACCGAACATATTGAAATTGTAGGCAAGAAAGATAAATCAGGTATCGATATTTATATCAAACCGGGTACGAAGAATGAGAGTGTTCATATTCCGGTCATTCTGTCTCAGACAGGTTTAAAAGAGCTTGTATATAATGACTTTCATATTGGAGAAGACTGTGATGTCACGATCATTGCAGGCTGCGGTATTCATAACAGTGGTGATGCGGCCAGTGAACATGATGGTATCCACACTTTTTATGTCGGTAAGAATGCGAAGTTACGTTATGTAGAGAAGCATTATGGCAGTGGTGACGGTAAGGGTGAGAGAATCCTGAATCCACAGACTATCGTGCATATGGATGAGGGCAGCTATATGGAGATGGAGGCTGTACAGATAAAAGGCGTAGATTCAACTGTTCGTGAGACGCGCGCTGATCTGGCAGCAGGTGCTACACTGGTCGTAAAAGAGAAGATCATGACCCATGGTGTACAACATGCAGAAACCAAATTCTATGTAGATCTTAATGGGGAAGATTCCAGTACGAATGTTGTGTCCAGATCCGTTGCAAAAGAGGATTCTACACAGGTATTCTATTCTCAGATCAATGGTAACAACAAATGTGCGGGACATACAGAGTGTGATGCTATTATCATGGACAGAGCTACAGTGAAGGCAATTCCTGCACTGGAGGCGAACAATCTGGAAGCCAGCCTGATCCATGAAGCAGCAATCGGTAAGATCGCAGGAGATCAGTTGATCAAGCTCATGACCCTTGGCTTGACAGAGACTGAGGCAGAAGAGCAGATCGTTAATGGATTTTTGAAATAAGTGTGAAAATAACTTTGTGCTGATGACACAAAGTTTGCAGGTTAGGGGAAAGGTTTAGGTAGTAAAAATGAGCGTAACGAAGGATATGACAGAAGGCTCCCCCATGAAGCTGATTCTTGGGTTTTCTGTGCCTTTATTATTTGGCTATTTATTTCAGCAGCTTTATAATCTGGTAGATACTATGATTGTAGGACAGTTTCTGGGTGTTGATGCATTGGCAGCAGTAGGGGCAACGGGTTCCATTAACTTCCTTATCATTGGCTTTTGCAATGGCGTGTGCAGTGGATTTGCACTGCCGATCGCACATCGATTTGGTGCAAAGGATTATAAGACTTTGCGTAAGCTGTATGCAAACAGTATCTGGTTATCTGCTATTTTTGCAGTAATCATGACAATATTGACGGTAGCATTTTGCAGACCAATATTGACATTGATGCGTACACCGGAGAATATTTTTGAATATTCCTATCAGTATATTGTAATTATTTTTATCGGTATTCCGGCAACGTATCTGTTTAACCTTACATCAGGTATGATTCGTGCACTGGGTAATTCCAGAGCGCCGCTGATCGTATTGATCGTGTCATCGGTTCTGAATGTTGTACTTGATCTGGTGTTTATTCTGAATTTCCATATGGGAGTAACAGGAGCGGCAGCAGCAACCGTACTTTCACAGGTGATTTCGGGAATTGCCTGTGTCATCTATATTCGTAAAAAGGTGGACATGTTGCAATTGTCCAGAGATGAATGGAAGATGGAAAAGAGAGAAATGCTGGAGCTTTTCAATGCCGGCGTTCCAATGGGCTTACAGTATTCGATCACCGCAATCGGCAGCGTTATTCTCCAGTCAGCGGTAAATACACTTGGTTCCAATGCAGTAGCCAGCGTTACGGCAGCATCCAAGATCAGTATGTTTATCGTGTGTCCTTTTGATTCCATGGGAGCTACGATGGCGACTTACGGTGGGCAGAATGCAGGAGGCTATAAGCTGGACAGATTACATAAGGGACTGCGAAGCTGTATATTGCTTGGCGCAGTTTATTCAGTGATCGGTCTGTTGATCATTGTGGCATTTGGACCACATCTGCTCAAACTTTTTGTCAGTGGCAGTGAGACACAGATACTTGCAGATGCACAGCACTTCCTTTTGATCAATGGACTGTTCTATTTCCCGTTAGCACTGGTCAATATTGTAAGATTCATGATTCAGGGTATGGGCTTTGGTTTCTTTGCTATTATTGCCGGTGTACTGGAAATGGCAGCACGTACGCTGGTCGGCACAGTATTCGTACCGATATTTGGATATAATGCAGCCTGCGTTGCAAACCCTCTGGCATGGATATTTGCAGACTGTTTCCTGATTCCTGCTTATTTCGTCGTATGGAACCGGATGAAACGTCATCAGGAAGCTTATAAACAGGTATAATAGCCCATAAAGCAAGACCGTGGCTATCTATAGATAAGTAATCTCAACAGGAACAGGGATGAAGAAGCTGGCACGAGCCTTCATCCCCAAGTGTATACGTGCAGAGAAAGGATGGTATACAATGGACGCATTAACATGTATCGAAACAAGAAGAAGTATCAGGAAGTATCAGGAGAAGCCAATCCCTCATGAAGTGATGGAAGAAATCGTTAAGGAGGCTTCCTTCGCACCATCATGGAAGAATTCTCAGGTAGTCAGATATGTTGTTGTAGAGAATTCTGAAATAAAATCAAAGATCGCAAATGAGGCAGTTCTTGGATTCGCTTATAATACAGGAACAATCGAACACGCTGCAGCACTTGTAGTTGTTACAATGATCCATGGCAGAAGCGGCTATGAGAGAGATGGTTCTTTCACTACAAGCAAGGAAGACCGCTGGGAAATGTTCGATGCCGGTATCGCTACGCAGACATTTTGTCTGGCAGCTCATGAAAAAGGTATTGGTTCCGTTATCATGGGAATCTTCGACGAAGCAAAAGTCGGTGAACTCATTAACATTGAAGAAGGCAGAAAAGTGGCAGCCCTTGTAGCTGTAGGTTATCCTGCTGAAACACCGGATGCTCCTAAGAGAAAATCTGTAGAAGAACTTGTAAGATTTGAATAATCGTGCAGATTTCATAAATGAAAATGATAAATTTGCATAAAAATACATATTTTTAAAATTCGGTATTGACATCTTACGATAAAGTGATTATAGTAAGAACCATAAAAAGAGAACAAGAAACTGATGACCGAGAGGAGTACATGATCTTAACGGATTCACAGAGAGTTGCAGATGGTGGGATTGCAGCAGTCTACAGAGCATGGAATGGACTCGGGAAGGTGGGAGCAAAGAGTGTGAACTCAAGTAATGCCCAACGGGATTTCCGCCCGTTATCAAGGGAAGACGTATGATAGTACGTTTATGAGAGGATGTATTTTTATACATCAATTTAGGTGGTACCGCAGAAGTTTATTCAGAGCTTTTGTCCTAAGCAATTAGGACGAAAGCTCTTTTTTTGCGCGAATAAGCAGAGCCATGGTCATATGTGCTGACTGCATGCTTGCATGACAGACAGCATATATGACTAGGGCGAGCAACGCGAACGAGCAAGTGAAGCTTGCGAGTCTGCTTATTCACACAAGGTAGAAAGTAAGCACTTGCGAAACGCAACATTATGTATCTAGGATTGTCCAGATTTAACAGATGCATAAACCAGGACAATTCGTCCCACTCTTTCATATACGTTTCGCAATACCTATCTATAGAAAAATAAGGAGGGCAACCCATGTTAATACCGACATATGAACAGGCAAAACAATACGAAAAAGATTACACTTACGTTCCGGTGTGCAAGGATATTCTGGCAGATGATGTGACTCCGATCCTGATGCTTCGCAAGCTGGCAGCACTGGATGAACAGTATTTTCTTCTGGAAAGTGTAGAGGGAGGAAATTTAGGCAGATATTCATTCCTTGGATATCATCCTAAACTATCCGTATCCTGCAAGAATGGCGTTGTGAAGGTAAAAGAGAACGGAATGGTACGTATCATTCCTGGAAAACCCAAGGAAGCACTGCAGAGCCTGTTGGCACAGTACCGCTCCCCACAGATAGAAGGACTTCCCACTTTTACAGGCGGGCTGGTAGGGTACTTCTCCTATGAAATGATCCAGTATGCAGAACCCAAGTTACATATCAAACAAAGTGATGTGAATGATTTTGAACTGATGATGTTCGACAAGCTGCTGGCTTTTGACCAGGTAATGCATAAGCTGTGCATCATTGTCAATGCCAGAACAGCAGACGGTGAAGCAGGATACAACAGGGCAGTAGAAGAAATTGATGCCTTTATCGAAACATTGCGCATCACAGAGCCGATTTCCTATGAACAGCCGCCCAAAGCACCGGAGTTTACCTGTAACCTGAGCAAGGAAGAGTATTGCAGCATGGTGGAAAAGACGAAGCACTATATCAAAGAAGGAGATATCTTTCAGGGAGTTATCTCCAGGCGGTTTGAAGCAGAGTATGATGGCAGTCTCCTGAATGCCTACAGAGTGCTTAGAACAACGAATCCTTCTCCTTATATGTACTACATGCAGATCAAGGATATGCAGATCGCAGGAACTTCCCCGGAGACAATGGTGAAACTCACCAATGGGAAGCTGATGACTTTTCCGGTAGCAGGAACGAGACAAAGAGGCAAGAGCATCGAAGAAGATCAGGCATTGGAGAAAGAACTGCTGGCAGATGAGAAAGAATGTGCCGAGCATAACATGCTGGTAGATCTGGCGAGAAACGATCTGGGGCGAATATCCGAGTACGGTTCCGTCAAAGTAGCTGATTATATGGCAATCCACAGATTTTCCAAAGTCATGCATATCGCGAGTACGGTAGTAGGAGATCTGGCAAAGGGTAAGACTTGTGGAGATACAATCGAGGCGCTGCTCCCAGCAGGAACACTCTCAGGAGCACCCAAATTCAGGGCGTGTGAGATCATCGATGAACTGGAACCGGTAGCCAGAGGGGTATATGGCGGAGCAATCGGTTATATGGACTTCAGCGGCAATCTGGATGTGTGCATCGCGATCAGAACTGCTGTGAAGAAGGGCAAGAAAGTATATGTGCAGGCAGGAGCAGGTATTGTAGCAGATTCCATACCGGAGAACGAATATCAGGAATGTGCGAATAAGGCAGGAGCAGTGATCGAAGCGATCAGGCTGACAGAGGAGGTGTGCAGGGCATGATATTACTGGTAGATAATTATGATAGTTTTTCCTTTAATCTGGTACAGGTCATGGGAGAACTGGTAGCAAGCAGAGAGGAATTGAAGGTGATCAGAAATGATGAGTTAACGGTATCGGAGATCATGGCATTGGAGCCATCCCACATTGTATTATCTCCAGGACCTGGAAAGCCGGCAGATGCCGGTGTGTGTGAAGCCCTGATCCGTGAGGTGTTGGAGCACCCCATTCCATTGCTTGGAGTATGTCTGGGGCATCAGGCAATCTGTGAAACACTGGGAGGTAAGATCACTTACGCACCACAGCTTATGCATGGTAAGCAAAGTCTGGTCAAAGTAGATGACACAAGTGTCATTTTTAAAGGACTTCCAAAGGAGTTGCAAGTAGCAAGATATCATTCTCTGGTAGCTGACAAAAATATGATTCCGGACACTCTGGATATCACGGCAACTGATGAAAAAGGCGAGATCATGGCGGTACAGCACAAGACACTTCCAATCTATGGAGTGCAGTTCCATCCGGAATCCATTATGACACCGCAAGGCAAAGAAATGATACGAAACTTCGTGACAATATAAAGACAAGGGGGGACATGACAATGATAGTAGAGGCAACCAAAAAGGTAGTAGAAAGACAGAATTTAACAGAAGCGGAAGCAGAACAGGTTATGGACGAGATTATGAGCGGCAATGCAGAAGCTGTGAATATGGCGGCTTTTCTGACAGCACTCCGTATGAAGGGTGAGACAGTTGAGGAGATTACGGCTTTTGCAAAAGGCATGAGAAAACATGGCATCAAGGTTCCTGTACAGGGAGATGTGCTGGAAATTGTTGGAACCGGCGGAGACGAAGCCAATTCCATTAACATCAGTACCACAGCCAGCATCATTGTTGCAGCAGCGGGCTTTAAGGTAGCAAAACACGGCAACCGAAGCGTATCCAGTAAGAGCGGTGCAGCAGACTGTCTCGAAGCATTAGGTGTGAAGCTGGATCTGGAACCTGAGAAAAATGCGCAAGTATTGGAAAAAGCCAATATCTGTTTCATGTTTGCACAGAAATATCATGCAGCCATGCGTTTCGTAGGTCCGGTCCGCAAAGCACTGGGAATCAGAACCGTATTCAATATTCTGGGACCACTTGCCAATCCGGCAGGAGCTAACGTAGAACTGCTTGGTGTATACAGTGAGGAACTGGTAGAACCGATGGCACATGTACTTGATAAATTAGGTGTGAAACGTGCACTGGTCGTATATGGTCAGGACAGACTGGATGAGATCTCACTGAGCGCGCCCACTACAGTCATGGAAGTAAATCATGGTACTTTCACCAGATATGAACTGACACCGGAACAATTCGGCATGAAGAGATGTGATAAGAGTGAACTGGTAGGCGGTGATGGTGCAGCGAATGCAAAGATCACAGAAAGCATCCTCAAAGGAGAGTGTAAGGATGCCAAGGCAGAGGCAGTCATTCTTAATGCAGGAGCAGGCATCTATCTGATGGGAGGTGCAGATACCATAGCAGAGGGCATAGCCATTGCCAGAGAGACGATCACAAATGGCAAGGCGTATGAGAAGCTGCAGCAGTTTGTAGCACTTACCAATGCGTAAAGGAGACAAAACAAGTATGATATTGGATGATTTGGCAGCAGCAACGCGGGCGAGAGTTGAGAGAAAAAAGGCACAGATCCCATTAGAAACAGTAAAGGCACAGGCGCAGACCTTTGCACAGCAGGAGAGTCACTTTACCTTTCCTTTTGAACAGGCAATCGCAAAGGATGATATCAGCTTCATCTGCGAGGTGAAAAAGGCATCTCCGTCAAAAGGCATCATAGCAGAGGATTTTCCCTATCTGGACATAGCAAAGGACTATGAAAAGGCAGGAGCAGACTGCATTTCCGTACTGACAGAAACAGATTACTTCAAAGGTGAGGACAGATTCTTAAAGGAGATCAATGACACAGTACAGATTCCGACTATCAGAAAGGATTTCATCATTGATGAGTATATGATCTATGAAGCTAAACTGCTGGGAGCCTCCTGTGTACTGTTGATCGCAGCACTGCTGGATACCGAAACGATCAGACAGTACAAGTCAATCTGTGATGATCTGGGATTGTCGGCTCTGGTAGAAGCCCATGATGAGGCAGAGATAGCCAGTGCCATAGCAGCAGGAGCCAGAATGATAGGTGTGAACAATCGTAATCTCAAGGATTTTACAGTAGATATTCATAATAGTACGAGATTGAGAGAGCTTGTTCCAAAAGATATCTTGTTTATTGCAGAAAGCGGCATCAAAACAGCCGATGATATTCAGGTATTACGGGATGCAGGCGTGAATGGAGTGCTGATCGGAGAGACACTGATGCGTAGTCCCGACAAGGCACAGATGCTGGATACGCTTCGTGGAAAGGTGAGATAACAGCAATGCCGAAGGTAAAAATATGTGGATTAAAGACATTGGAAGATGTGGCAATTGTCAATAAGTACCGTCCTGACTATATCGGATTTGTATTTGCTCCGACCAAACGTTTCGTGACAGATGAACAGGCACTTGCCATGAAAAAGGCATTACTTCCACAGATTCAGGCGGTAGGGGTATTTGTCAATGAGCCGATAGAACATATCCTGTCACTGTGCAGGCAGGGGGTCATTGATATGATACAACTGCATGGGGATGAAACAGAAGAGTATATCACAGAGATCCAAAATAAAACTGACACACCTGTCATAAAAGCAGTCAGAGTACAGACCAGTGAACAGGTAAGCAGCATGGTCACACCTTTGGCAGAATATATGCTCTTTGATACCTATAAGAAAGATGCCTATGGTGGAAGCGGAGAGTGTTTCCCATTGGAAATCCTGCAGCGAAGTTTAAGAGAGCAGGAAAGAACCGGTGCTGTGATGCAGCCCTTTTTCCTGGCGGGAGGACTGACACCGGAAAACATAGAAGAAGTGTTGGGAGAACAGGATTGTTATTGCGTTGATGTCAGTACCGGAGTGGAAACAGATGGACACAAGGATGAAGCGAAGGTACGGGATTTGATAGAAAAAATAAGACAGACTACTGAAAGGAAGGATACGATGGAACAGAAAAAAGGAAGATATGGATTATACGGTGGACAGTATATTCCGGAGACTTTGATACCGGCGGTCAATGAGGTGGAAAAGGCATACGAATATTATAAGAATGATCCACAGTTCAAACAGGAATTACATGATCTTTTGACTAAATATGCGGGCAGACCATCACTGCTTTATTATGCAGAGAAAATGACAAAGGATCTGGGTGGAGCAAAGATCTATCTGAAACGTGAAGATCTGAACCATACAGGTTCTCATAAGATCAACAACGTATTAGGACAGGTGCTGCTTGCCAAGAAGATGGGTAAGACCAGGGTTATAGCAGAGACAGGAGCCGGTCAGCATGGTGTGGCAACAGCGACTGCAGCAGCCCTTATGGATATGGAATGTGAGATATTCATGGGAAAAGAAGATACAGACAGACAGGTGCTCAACTGTTATCGAATGGAGCTTCTGGGCGCAAAGGTGCATCCTGTAACTTCAGGTACTATGACCCTCAAGGATGCAGTAAATGAAACGATGCGTGAATGGGCTTCCAGAATGGATGATACACTCTATGTTCTGGGTTCTGTTATGGGACCACATCCTTTTCCCATGATCGTGCGTGATTTCCAGAAGATTATTGGAGAAGAGATCAAGGAGCAGTTGCAGGAGGCAGAGGGTAAATTGCCGGATGCCGTGATCGCATGTGTAGGCGGAGGCAGCAATGCAATGGGTGCCTTTTATGAATTTATTCCTGACACAAGTGTCAGATTAATTGGCTGTGAGGCAGCAGGACTGGGCGTGAACAACCCTAAAAATGCAGCAACGATTGCAAACGGAAGTATTGGTATTTTCCATGGCATGAAGTCATATTTCTGCCAGAATGAATATGGACAGATTGCACCGGTATATTCTATTTCAGCAGGACTGGATTATCCGGGAATCGGACCGGAGCATGCAAATCTCTATGAGACAGGCAGAGCACAGTATGTTCCTATCACGGACGAAGAAGCGGTAGAAGCATTTGAGTATTTATCCAGAACAGAGGGAATCATTCCTGCCATTGAGAGCGCACATGCAGTTGCTTATGGTAAGAAGCTGGCACCGACTATGGATAAAAACCAGATTATTGTAATTAATATTTCAGGACGCGGCGATAAGGACGTAGCAGCCATCGCCAGATACAGGGGGGTAGAGATTTTTGACTAGGATACAGAAAGCATTTGAAAATAAAAAGGCATTTATCGCCTTTGTAACAGGGGGCGACCCTGATGTGGAAACAACGAAGAAGCTGATTCCTGCAATGGCAGCGGCAGGTGCAGACCTGATCGAGATCGGTATTCCTTTCTCAGACCCGATCGCGGAAGGCGTAGTTATTCAGAAAGCAGATGTACGTGCATTAAGTGCAGGTACTACGACAGATGATTTATTCGATATGGTAAAGGAAGTGCGCAAGGAGACAGATGTGCCACTGGTATTCATGACCTATATGAATCCGGTGTATACCTATGGAACAGAACGCTTTATGAAGAAATGTGCAGAGTGCGGAATTGATGGCGTGATCATCCCGGATGTGCCCTTTGAAGAGAATGACGAAGTCAGCGGCGCATGTGAGGCAGCAGGTGTTGATCTGATCTCCATGATTGCACCTACTTCCAAAGAACGTATCCATATGATCGCCAGACAGGCAAAGGGCTTCCTCTACTGTGTATCTTCACTGGGAGTAACCGGTGTCAGAAGTCAGATCACGACTGATATTCATGCCATGGTAGAGCAGGTAAAACAGGTATCTGATATTCCATGCGCGATCGGTTTTGGAATTTCCACGCCCCAACAGGCATATGAAATGGCAGCCAAGGCGGATGGTGCTATTGTAGGCAGTGCTATTGTCAAGCTCGTGGCTCAATACGGCAAAGACTGCATCCAGCCGGTGTGCGATTACGTGAAAGAAATGAAAGCAGCAGTAGAGCGTGCACAATAGAATTTCGAAAAAAGGTTGTATTTCGTCCAGTATATAGTAAAATATAAATAGCATACGAACATGACGATAAGGAGAAAATCATGAGAGAATTTAAAGATCTGAAAATTGCTGTTGCTGGTACGGGATACGTTGGGCTTTCTATCGCAACACTGTTAAGCCAGCACCATAAAGTAACAGCAGTTGATATTATTCCTGAGAAGGTGGAGTTGCTCAACAGCAGAAAATCTCCGATCCAGGACGAATATATTGAGAAATATCTGGCAGAAAAGGAACTTGATCTGACAGCAACGCTGGATGCCAAAGAAGCATACAGTGATGCTGACTTTGTTGTAATTGCAGTTCAGACCAATTATGACAGTAAGAAAAATTTCTTTGATACTTCGGCTGTTGAGGCTGTGATCAAGCTGGTAATTGAGTGTAACCCGGATGCGATCATGGTCATTAAATCCACGATTCCTGTTGGATTTACTGCATCTGTCCGTGAAAAATACCACTGTGACAATATCATCTTCAGTCCTGAGTTTCTGCGTGAAAGCAAGGCACTTTATGATAATCTGTATCCAAGCCGTATCATTGTAGGTACAGATGTGGAAAATGCCAGACTGGTAAAGGCTGCACATACTTTTGCAGAACTTTTGCAGGAGGGTGCGATCAAAGAAGATATTGATACACTGTTCATGGGATTTACGGAGGCAGAAGCAGTTAAGTTATTCGCCAATACTTATCTGGCATTGCGCGTCAGCTACTTTAATGAGTTGGATACTTATGCAGAGATGAAGGGACTCAACACGAAGCAGATCATTGATGGTGTCTGCCTGGACCCGCGTATCGGTACACATTATAACAATCCAAGCTTTGGCTATGGAGGATACTGTCTGCCTAAGGATACGAAGCAGTTGCTTGCCAACTATGCAGATGTTCCGGAGAATCTGATCGAAGCGATCGTCGATTCCAACCGTACCCGTAAGGATTTCATAGCGGATCGGGTACTGGAGATCGCAGGCGCATATGAAGCAAATGACAGTTGGGATGAGGGCAAGGAGAAGGAAGTTGTAGTTGGTGTATATCGTCTGACGATGAAGAGCAACAGCGATAATTTCCGTCAGAGTTCTATTCAGGGTGTTATGAAGCGTATCAAAGCCAAGGGTGCAACAGTGATCATCTATGAACCAACACTTAAGGATGGTGATACATTCTTTGGAAGTAAGGTCATAAATGATCTGGATGAGTTCAAAAAGCAAAGTCAGGCTATTATTGCCAATCGTTATGATAAGAGTCTGGATGACGTAAAAGATAAAGTATATACACGTGATCTTTTCCAGCGTGATTAGGGAGCGTGCATCAGAAAGGGACATCATATTTGATGTCTCTTTTTGTGTGGAAAGCATAGAAAACATCACCATATTTATTTGACTACATAAAATAATTGTGCATAGTGTACAAAAACAAACGCCTTCACTTTATACTTTTGACAAAAATGTAATTTGAGGGTTGTAATTCATTCGTCATAATGATATTATAATCTTGCAAATCGGAAACGTTACCGATATCGATACCGACAACGTTTTCACATGGGGTTCAATAAAAGAAGGAAAGAGGTATTTTTATGAGAAAGAAGTTATTAAGTGCTTTACTTGGAACGACTATGGTTGTATCTATGCTTGCAGGCTGCGGCAGCAGTGCTGACACAAGTACATCACAGGACACAACAACACAGGAGCAGAAGGAAACTACTGCAGCAACAACAGAAGCAGCAGCTACAGAGAGTGCAGCCGCTGAAACATCAGGAACAGGCAAGGTATATTATTTGAACTTTAAGCCGGAGCAGGCTGATGACTGGAAGAATCTGGCAGCCAAGTATACAGAGGAGACAGGAGTGCAGGTTGATGTTGAGACAGCAGCTTCCGGTACATATGAATCTACATTGAAATCAGAAATCGCCAAGACAGATGCACCTACTCTTTTCCAGGTAAACGGGCCAGTAGGACTTGCAACATGGAAGGATTACTGCTATGACCTGTCTGGTACAGACGTATACTCTCAGTTGAAGAGTGATGATTTTGCATTAAAGGATGGCGATGCAACTCTTGGTATCGCATATGTAGTAGAAACTTATGGTATCATCTACAATGCAGATATCTTAAATGATTATTTTACAAAAGATTATGCAGTTGTTACAAGCGTAGATGAGATCAATTCATTTGATAAGTTAAAGGCAGTAGCCGACAGCATTCAGGAGAACAAGGATGATCTGGGTGTAAAGGGAGCTTTCACATCAGCAGGTATGGATTCAAGCTCTGACTGGAGATTCAAGACACATCTTGCTAATCTTCCTATTTACTATGAATACAAGGCAGACGGCATCAGCTCAACAGATGCAATCAAGGGAACATACCTTGATAACTACAAGGCAATCTGGGATTTATATATTACAGATTCCACATGTGCACCTACAGTACTTTCCAGTAAGACTGGTGAAGATGCAACAGCAGAATTCGCTCTTGGCGAGGCAGTATTCTATCAAAATGGTACATGGGCTTATTCGGATCTGAGCAACAATGGCATGGCAGATGACTCTCTTGGAATGCTTCCTATTTACATCGGAGCAGAAGGCGAAGAAAATCAGGGACTTTGTACAGGTAGTGAAAACTACTGGTGTGTAAATAAGAATGCATCCGCAGAGGATATTCAGGCAACACTTGATTTCCTGAACTGGGTTGTAACATCTGATGAAGGATGTACTGCACTTTCACAGGATATGGGATTTGTTTGCCCATTCAAGGCATTTGACAATTATCCTGCAACCAATCCTCTGATCAATATTGCAAATGAATATGTATCCAGCGGCAAAAATTCTGTAGCATGGACATTTACTACAATGCCTTCTGAAGAGTGGAAGAATGGTGTAGGAAGTGCTCTGTTAGAGTATGCACAGGGTACAGGTGACTGGGATGCAGTTGTTTCAGCATTCGTTGATGGCTGGGCAACAGAGTATGCAGCAGCTAACAATTAAGCTGGACAATTATCTAAACAATAATCGTGAATACGTCTGATGTGTTCATGAAGGCAGGAAGTGGGCAGCATGTACTTACTGTCCACTTCCTTTGATTGTAGAACAGTATTTTCTTTTCTAAAGGAGCAAGAGGATTATTATGGAGAAAGCGATTAAAAAATATTTCCCTATTTTTGCATTGCCGACATTTGCAGCATTCACGATAGGATTTATCATTCCATTTATTTTAGGTGTATATTTGTCATTTTGCGAATTTACAACGGTTACGGATGCAACATTTGTCGGATTTAAGAATTATATCAGAATCTGGGGAGATGCAACATTCATCCACGCACTTTGGTATACATCTTTATTTACTGTAGTATCAGTGATCACAATCAATGTTCTGGCTTTTGCAGTTGCAATGCTTCTGACCAAAGGCATTAAAGGAACAAATGTATTCAGAACAGTATTTTTTATGCCTAATCTGATCGGTGGAATTATCCTCGGTTATATCTGGCAGTTGATTTTAAATGGTATCTTACTTCACTTTGACAGAACACTTACATATAATTCATCTTATGGATTCTGGGGACTCGTTATACTGATGAACTGGCAGCAGATCGGATATATGATGATCATTTACATTGCAGGTATTCAGAATATTCCCGGAGAACTGATCGAAGCCGCCAAAATCGACGGCGCTAACAACAGACAATTACTTAGATATGTGACATTACCTATGGTCATGCCGTCTATTACAATATGTTCTTTCCTGACACTGACTAACTCATTCAAACTCTATGACCAGAACCTTGCGTTGACAGCAGGTGAGCCATCTAATAAGTCTGAGATGCTGGCTCTTAATATTTATAACACATTCTATGGCAGAACTGGTTGGGAAGGTGTAGGTCAGGCGAAAGCAGTTATTTTCTTCCTGGCAGTCGCACTGATCGCAGTGATTCAGCTTAGACTGACAAGAAACAAGGAGGTGCAGGCATAATGAGCAGTGTTAGAAAAGCAAAACACGGATGGATACTTACTTTATTATTCTCCATTATATCTGTTATTTATGTAATGCCTATTTTGATCGTTCTGATGAACTCTTTTAAGAAGAAAATATTTATCAGCAATCGACCATTCTCCCTGCCGGATGTAAAGTCCTTTGTAGGTTTGGAAAACTATGTCAATGGTATGCAAAAGATTGATTTCTTTCATTCTTTTGGGTATTCATTATTTATAACAGTTGGTTCTGTAGCCGCAATTATCCTGTGTACATCTATGTGTGCATGGTATATCACCCGTGTAAAAAGTAAAATAACGTCTGGTATATATTATTTATTTGCATTTTCCATGATCGTTCCATTTCAGATGGTAATGTTTACTTTATCAAAAATCGCTGATATACTACATTTAGGAAATCCTGTAGGTATTATTATCGTATATCTGGGATTTGGTGCAGGACTTGCGGTATTCATGTTCTGTGGATTTGTAAAGTCAATCCCTCTGGAGATCGAAGAGTCAGCAATGATTGATGGCTGCAATCCTTTACAGACATATTTTAAGATCGTATTTCCGGTTATGAAGCCAACGGCTATATCTGTAGCAATTCTGGAAGCTATGTGGGTATGGAATGATTATCTGCTTCCTTATCTGGTGCTGGATATAAAGAAATATAAGACTATTCCTATTGCGATCCAGTATCTTAAAGGTGGATATGGAGCAATCGATATGGGAGCTATGATGGCAATGATCGTTCTGGCGATTATTCCGATTATTATATTCTATATTGCGTGTCAGAAACACATTATAGAAGGTGTAGTTGCGGGCGCAGTAAAGGGTTAGGATCCTGCATATCAAGTAAGTTTTAAAGGAGAAAAAGTTATGAGAAAATGTGGTGTATTGATGCCTGTTTCTAGTCTGCCAAGCAGATTCGGAATAGGAGGTTTTTCCAAGGAAGCGTATGATTTTGTTGATTTCCTTGCAGAGGGTGGACAGTCTCTGTGGCAGATTTTGCCGCTTGGACCTACAGGATATGGAGATTCCCCTTATCAGTCTTTCTCTACTTTTGCAGGTAATCCTTATTATATCAGTCTGGATGCGCTTATTGAGCAGGGGCTACTGACAGAAGAGGAATGCGAAGCTGCTGATTATGGTAATCATCCTAATTATGTAAATTATGAAAAGATATATAATTCCCGCTTTGCCTTATTGCGCAAGGCTTTCAACAGGGCTGATATTGAAAACGATACCAATTATAAGAAATTTGTAGAAGATCAGTCAGCCTGGTTAAAGGATTATGCAATGTATATGGCAATTAAAGACTCATTAGGCGGTGTTGCATGGATAGAATGGGATGAAGATATCAGACTTCGTAAACCGGCTGCAATGGCTCATTATGAAGAAACTCTGAAAGAGGATATTGCCTTTTACAGCTATCTTCAATATCTGTTCGCAACACAGTGGTCTGCTCTGAAAGCATATGCAAATGGTAAAGGAATCAATATTATTGGAGATATTCCTATTTATGTTGCGTTTGACAGTGCTGATACCTGGGCAAATCCTGAACTGTTCCAGTTAGATGAAGAGAATATTCCTACAGCAGTAGCAGGATGTCCTCCTGATGCCTTCTCAGCAACCGGTCAGTTATGGGGAAATCCGCTGTATCGTTGGGATTACCATGAAAAAACAGGATTTGCATGGTGGATCCGCAGACTTGCATACTGCTTCACTATCTATGATGTTGTGAGAATTGATCATTTCAGAGGATTTGATGAATACTGGGCAATTCCCTATGGTGATCCGACAGCAGAGTTCGGACGTTGGGAGAAGGGACCGGGCTATGCACTGTTTGAAGCCATGAAGAAGGCACTTGGCAATCGTGAAGTTATTGCAGAGGATTTGGGATTTTTGACACCCAGCGTTCTCAAACTTGTGAAAAAGACAGGATATCCGGGAATGAAAGTATTACAGTTTGCTTTTGATTCCAGAGAAGAGAGCGATTACTTACCTCATAACTATACACATAACTGTGTTGTATACACTGGAACTCATGATAATGATACTGTTATGGGCTGGATTCCCGCAATGAGCAGGAAGGATCTGGCTTTTGCCAAAAAATATATTGGTGTGAAGAGAACTTCTGATATTTGCAGCAATCTGATCCGTATGGCATATGCCAGTGTCGCAGATACGGCAATCATTCCTATTCAGGATTATCTGGAACTAGGCAGTGAAGCCAGGATCAATACTCCATCAACACTTGGTGGTAACTGGGAGTGGCGTATGAGTGCACAGGACTGCACTTCACAACTTGCAGCAAGAATGCTTGAATTAGCTACAGTTTATGGTAGAATTGTAAAGAAAAAGAAATAGTAAGCTAAGGGGTGAAAGCCGTGTTTGAACCGACTATAAAAGATATAGCAAAAATATGTGGAGTCGGAGTAAGTACTGTATCCCGCGCAATAAATAATCACCCGGATATCAATCCCGAAACCAAAGAAAAGATCATGAACACCATTAAGGAATATGGTTACGTGCCTAATAACAGCGCACGTAACTTAAAGCGTGTGGATGCCAAGGCAATCGCCGTTCTGGTAAAAGGTATTGCAAACCCGTTTTTTGCGAACATGATCAAGATCATTGAAGAAGAATGTAAACGCAAACGATATTCCATGGAATTACAGCATATTGAAGCTGATGAAGATGAGGTGGATGTAGCACAGAAAATTGTAAAGGAGAAACGCCTTAGAGGTATTATCTTCCTGGGAGGTCTGTTCTCGCATTCGGAGGAGAAGCTAAAAAAGCTCAATGTCCCCTTTGTATTCAGTACAGCAGGTTCTATACCGGAGAATATCAGTAAAAATCAATATTCCAACCTTGGTGTAGATGACTATAAAGAAAGTATGAAAATGGTAGATTATCTTATTGGTCTGGGACACCGCAGAATCGCAATTATAGTTGCAGAACCGTATGAGGAAAGTATCGGTCAACTGCGTCTGGAAGGATACATAGATGCTTTGAAGAAGAATGGTATCCAGCCGGATTCGGCACTGGTATTTCAGACCAGTGATGAGATCAGTCATTTCTCCATGGAAAATGGATATTGTACAGCAAAACGACTGGTAGAGTCGGGCGTAGATTTTACAGCACTCTATGCAGTATCTGATGCTCTGGCTATCGGCGCGATTAGGGCTTTACTCGAATCAGGGAGAAGAGTACCGGACGATGTATCAGTAGCCGGATATGATGGTATTGATGTGTCAGGATATATATCCCCAAGCCTTACTACTATCAGACAGCCGGTGGAAGCCATGGCAAAAGACACGGTCAAACTTTTGTTTGATATAATAGCAGGAAAGAAAGATCATCAACATATTACATATGAAGCTGAGTTATTGGAGAGAGAATCGACGAAGGCGATATAAAAAAATGCCCCATGAGGGCATTTTTTAGTGGATCAGAAATTTGTTTTATGTAATTGATTATATACTTCTGTGATGATATCAGAAAAACGTGTTGCATGTAAGGTATCATTTAAAATGTACTTATAATTGATTTCAATGGGATTATTCAATTCCAAAGCATTATAGCGTTTGATTCGAATATTCAGTTTATCAAAGAATGCTTCCATATATTGCTGTGAACAATTTTCAATAACCAGCAGAAATTCATTACCACCGTTTCTGCCAACAAATCCATAGTCTTCTCCGACTTCTTCCAGGATATTGCTGAAATCTATCAGTATTTGGTTACCGGCATCACGACCAAAGGTGATATTAGTCTGTATTAAATTACTGATCGTAATCAAAGCACAGGCAACATGCTCAATTTTGGACGTATCACCGGCATACATCTGAAATACCAGATCACAACTGAAACGGTTAGGCATTCCGGTAAGGTCATCCAGATAAGCAGAACGTCTCAGGGAATCACTCTCTTGAATTGTTTTATAGAAGTACTTATAATCAAAATACAAAAAAAGTAAGCTTCCGATAGTGAGTATCCAGATCAGTAAGTGGGGGAACAGAGGAAGTAGATTATCAGATGCAGCAGAAACCCTGAAATCCGGAAACGCAGCCATACAGATTAAATATAACAGGAATACGATGACTGTAAAAAATAACTGGATCGTTTTCACTGTTCGAAAATGGTGAGTCTGTGATTTGAATTGATTCATATATAATCCTTTCTGTTAAAGATGCATAACACACTTAATAAATATATTATAAATTATTTGAATCAAAATTGGAAGCTTTCCAGGGTAAAAGCTATAAAATATAGGCCATTGGTAATACGTTAATGCTTTGGTTTAGTGAAAATGACGAAAAAAAGTTTTGTATACATGAAAATATGTATTTGTACTATAGTACTATTTGTGATAAACTTAGTTAAAATAATTATCTGACTTTATGGTAATATGAGAAAAAAAGGAGTATATATAAAGAGATAAGAGTTTTATTGGGAGAGGTCTATATATGATTAATAAGGTGTGTTTTGCGGCATCTTCAGGAGGACATCTGGAAGAAATTTCAAGGCTCAGGGAGATACGGGATGAGTATGACAGTTTTCTTTTTACGGAAAGCGGTAATTTTAATGAATTAATTTTTTGTGATAAAGTATATTATGTGAAACAGATCAATAGAAAGGAGAAAGGTTTTTTATTCCATTTCATAAAGCTTTTTGCAGTATCGGCAAAGGTTTTAAAGGCAGAGAATCCAGACTGTATTATTTCGACAGGCGCACTTGCTACATTTCCAATATGCCTGATTGGCAAATTAAAAGGTAAAAAAATTATTTTTATTGAATCCTTTGCAAGAGTAGATGATAGTTCTCTTACCGGTAAACTGATGAAAAAAGTTGCAGATCTTTATATTGTACAATGGAAGGAATTGCTGGATTTAGTACCGAATGCCGTCTATGGAGGCGGAATTTTTTAGAGTGAAAAGAGAGAGAGTAGTTTGGAGAGCTGAGACATGATTTTTGTGACATTGGGAACACAGAAATTTCAATTAAATAGGTTATTGAAGCAGTTGGATAGGTATATAGAACAGGGGAAGATTACGGACAAGGTTATAGCTCAAATAGGTTACTCTGATTATTTACCCAAACGATATGAGTATGTTGAATTCTTGAATAAGTCAGAATTTGACGAAATGATAGAATCAGCAGATATAGTAATAGCGCACAGTGGAGTGGGCTCTATTATACGTGCATTAAATGCAGACAAACCGGTTATCGTATATCCAAGGCTTTCAAAATACAGGGAGCATATCGATGACCATCAGTTGGAAATCGCATATGCTTTTTCTAGGAAAAATTATGTTTTATGTTGTGGTGAAAATGATGATTTACTGGGGAAAATAGCAGAATGTAAGAATTTTCACTTTGAAAAGTATGTTTCGCAAAGAGAAAAGATTGTCGGAATCATTGATGATTATTTAAGAAAGAATTAAAGAGGTATTTGTATGTTCAAAACAGTTATTAACAATTTTCATTTGGAAAAGCTTATCTGGATCATAAAATCTAAACTGTTGTACATGATCCTGACCGCACTGATAGGGGCAGTCCTTATGGGAGGATATGCGTCTGTAACACAGACGTCCACATATCGTGCGCAGATAAGTTTCTATGTATACAGTAATCCGGATTATGTAACTGATACAGGGGTTAATCTGAGCAGTTCTGATATTACACAGGCAAACAGCCTGTTGACAAGTTATATGCAGATATTGAACAGTGCTACTTTTTTAAATGAGATTATTGAATACACAGGACTTACCAACTATACAGTAGACGGACTGCAGAAACGTATTACTGCATCAGCAGTATCCAATACTGCGGTATTCAAGGTAAGTGTACTGGATCAGAATCCTGTCAATGCGATGAACATAGCAAATGCGATCGGAGAATTGGCTCCTGCAGAAATTATCGGCATTGTTAAATCAGGTGGTATTGAAGTACTTGATGCGGCAGAACTGCCAACGCAGCCATATGCTTCAACCAGCGTTAAGATGTATGCTTTGATCGGGGCTGTATTAGGATTTGCAATTGTAGCAGTATGGTGTGTAGTAAGAGGTCTGATGAACACAACGATCAGACGTAAATATGAAATTGAAGATATGTTTACCATCCCGATTCTGGGTGAAGTACCACAACAGGGATCAAAAGATAAGAAAGATACAAATATTGTATTGAATCAGGACAGCAATTTCGGTGTAAGAGAAGCCTATAGCAATATCAGAGTCGGACTTCTTTTTACAAAAAAAGGTGAAAAGTGTCCAATTTATGCTGTGACCAGTGCAGACTGTAAAGAAGGCAAAACAATGAATGCATTGAATATGGCAATTTCTTATGCACAAATGAACAAAAAGGTGCTGGTCATTGATGCAGACATGAGAAACAGTGGAATGGCTGAACTTATGCAGGATGCAAAGGTGCAGGGCAAAGGCGGATTGAGTGAATATCTTGCTGAAATTACAGATAAACCGGGTAAGATAGAATTTAATAAGTATCTGGACATTATTCCGGCAGGTGTGATGCCACCCAATCCTTCAGAATTGCTGGTAAGTGAGAGATGGTACAGCTTGCTGGAAGACAGTAAAAATACATATGATGCGGTTTTTGTAGATTTTCCGTCACTTGGCATTGTATCAGATGCACTTTGCCTTGCCCAAAAGGCTACTGCGTATATTCTGATCGTAAGGGAGCAGTTAACGCGAATTGAGAGAATTGAGATGATCGTCAGGAGACTGGAAAGCCTGGATGCTAATATTTGTGGACTGGTTTACAATGGGATTTCGGAGAAATCACCGGATTATAATTATAAATTATATGGAAAGGAATATAAGAAGGATTAGAAAATATGCCTAAAGTAAGTATTATTGTTCCAGTCTATAATACATCAAAATATTTGAAACGTTGTATGGATGCCCTGGTGAACCAGACATTAAAAGAAATAGAGATCATAGCAGTCAATGATGGATCTACAGATGATTCGCCGGCTATTTTAGAAGAGTATGCGGCAAAATATCCCAGTGTTATTGTTTTAAACAAACCTAATGGAGGGCAGGCAACTGCAAGAAACATGGGGATTCGCAGCAGCAAGGGTGAATACATTGGGTTTGCCGATTCTGACGATTATGTCGATACGGATATGTTTCGGCAGATGTATGAACTTGCAGTAAAAAAAGACTGTGATATGGTGGAATGTAACTATCATTATCTGCAGGAAGAACGGGGAAAGACAAGAGAACTGCAGACAAGAGGACATATCAGGGAATATAAGGATCAAAAGGACATGCTGATAGATCCGCAGGTGTCTCCATGGAATAAAATGTATCGCAGGGAAGTACTTATGCATGAGGGACTGGATTTTCCGGAAGGACTTATATATGAAGATACCGCATTTTATATTAAGACGATCCCTTATGTACAGCGGGCTGCGTATCTGGATGAATCATTTGTGTATTACTTTTTGAGAGGTAATTCAACAATGAATGCCAATAAAAGTAAAAAAGTCGGAGATATTTTTCAGGTAATGCAAAATATTTTGAAATTTTATCATACATATGGATTTTATGGAACATATGAAAAAGAATTGGAATACTTTTGTGTAAAGATTGCCTTATGCAGTTCCCTGAGCAGAATTGGAAGAGTTACAGATAAAAAACTGGAAGGGCAACTGTTGGATGAGACATTTACATTTATCCATGATAATTTCCCGGAATACAAAAAGAATCCTTATTTTAATGGAAAAATAGGATTGTATATAAAAAACGTCAATCGCTTTAATAGTAAATATCTTGGCAGAATTCTTGGAAAGGTAATGAAGGGCTAAACAATGAAGATATCTGTGGCAATGGCAACTTATAATGGAGCAGATTATGTAAAGGAACAGCTTGAATCTATAAGAAAACAGACGATGGCGGTAGATGAAGTAAGGATCTGTGATGATCGTTCTAAGGATCAGACAGTAGAAGTAGTTCGGCAGTACATACAAAAATATAATCTGGAAGATAGCTGGACAATTGAGATAAATCCTGAAAATCTGGGATATGCATCAAATTTTATGAAAGCAGTAAAACAGACAGATGGAGATTACATTTTTTTCTGTGACCAGGATGATATATGGATAAAAGACAGGGTAGAAAGAATGGTCGAATTAATGGAACAATATCCGGATATGCTGTTGCTGGGCTCGGAATTTGATGCGTTTGTAAGTTCGGAAGATGCCCCTTCAGTTCCAAGCTGGGAACAGAAAATGATCAAACATGATGAATCAATAGAGAAAATGCAATTTACTCCTGCTAATATTTTTATTGGTTGTCAGGGTTGCACTATGTGTATGCGCAGAGAATTACTGGACCAGGCAATGCCTTACTGGTATGAGGGATGGGCACATGACGAATTTGTATGGAAACTGGCATTATGCATGAATGGACTATATATGTATCATTCGTATACGCTTAAGCGCAGACTGCACTCTAATAATGTTACCATGCATAAAGTACGTGATGCAAAGAAAAGGTTAAAGTACCTTACAGAGTTGCTTGCAAGCCATGAAGCAACTTTGAAATATGCAAAGGAAAATGGACTGGACAGTGATAAGCTTCGGCTTCTTGAAAAAAACATAAAGGCAACGAATCTAAGAATTGAATTAATACGGGATAAAAAATTATGGAACTCTATTCCACTGGCATTGTTTTATCATGAGTGTTATCACAAATGCAGAGCAATACCGGTTGAATTGATGATGGCAATTAAGAATTAAAGGAGATGTCCGTATGACACAACAAAGTGCATTACAGACAAGTAAATATATTAAGCCTGCGAGAGAAGAAAAGCTGTTTTATAAAGCAGCAGTTTTTTTCCTGTTCAGTTTGTTTGTTATGCCACAGTATTTTGGAATACCAACTCCGCTATTTGATTTTACACTTTTGAGAATGGCACTGATTCTGGTCTTTTTTATGATTATTTACGATAATGAACGCAAAAATGCATTTGCAGATTTGGTGTTACATTCCAAACTTACCCTGATTCTCGTTCCATATGTTCTGGTATTACTGTATACAATGGCCCTGAGGGCAGATATTAATGCATTCTTAAATCCATTTCTTGAGATATTTTCTTTATATTTGCTGATTTATGTGATCAGGGATTATCTTGGTGTTGAGAAAACATTAAAGTATATTCTGGTATTTCTTTATTTACTTACTATATTAGGTATTATTGAATATGTAATGGGGAGATCCCCTTTTTCATATCTTGAGACGATCAAGGGAATTTATACAGGAAGATTTGTAAGATCCGGAAATTACAGGATCATGAGTTCCTGTAATCATTCATTAGGATATGGATTGCTGTTAGTAGCAGTAACACCAATAGCATGTCTTGATTATCAGAAAAATGAAATCAGTTTATTGCGCAGACCTGTATTATTTTTACTGTTGCTCATCAATGTATTTTTAACAGGATCACGTTCTACTTTGAGCGTATTTATCGTAGAAGCTGTCCTTATTTTCATTCTGTCTTCCAGGGTAAATAAAAAGAAATGTATCCTTGGCGGAAGTGTACTCATTGCAGGACTTGCGATATTTTTGGTTGTATTCTACAAGACGAAGATTGCGCAGTATATCTTATTACAGTTTGCAAGTATCATTGATTCTGTGCTGGGTACTCAATATTCCAATATATTTGGAGGAAGTATAGAAGCTTTGGGCAGCAGTTCTAATTACAGGGATCAATTGAAATATATTTTTAAAGTAGACTGGTTAAATCCGGTTCTGGGAATTGGACGTAAGAGATCATTTGCTTCTGAAATCAATGGTTCTTTCATTGAATCTATTGATAATTTCTATATAGCAGAGTATGTACGTTATGCATATCCAGGATTGATCACATATGGATTTTTCCTGATCTGTTATCTGGGAGGCATGATAAAAAAGTGTTTAACAGATAAGGCTGTATACAAAGTTTTGATGACCGGAATGGCATGCTATATGCTTAATTTATTATGGGTTGATTCTTTACAGACATTGAAATATATGTACATATTGATCGCTATCTATATTTGTCAGCAGAAAAATGATAATAAAGTTATGTCTAATGTGAAGGAATCCAAATATATAAGAAAAGTAACGGGTAAGTGGAGATAGGGAATGAAACCAATGGTAAGTGTAATTGTTCCTGTTTATAATGGTGAACAGTATATAGAGAACAATATAAAGAGTATGCAGAATCAGACATACAAGGATATAGAAGTAATCTATGTTGATGATGGAAGCAAGGATAATACAGGAGAAATATTGGATGATTTTGCCGCAAAAGATGACAGAATTCATGTTATTCATAAGAAAAACGGGGGAGTAAGTGCTGCAAGAAATACTGGAATTCAGGCTGCAACAGGGGAATATGTTCTCTTTTGTGATTCAGATGATGAAATAGAGCCGGATACGATCGAGGTTAATATGGCATTGGCATTAGAACATCAGGCAGATGTTGTCATATTTGGCTTCTGGTATTATAACGTTGACACAGGGGAAAAAGTTCCAAATGAATTTCCGACCTTTTTTGCTGGAAATCATAAAGATTTTTTTGAACAGCACCTGGCATGTGCAGTTAAGAAAGAGTATTTTAATGCACCCTGGAACAAACTGGTCAAAAAAAGTATTTTGGATTCCAACCGAATACTGTTTGATACGAGATATTCTTTGTATGAAGATAATTTATTTGAAGCGGATATTTTTCTGGCAGCAAGACAAATAGTGCTTAATCCGAAGATGTACTATCATTATTATTTAAAATCATCAGGAAGTTTAGTTACCAGATTTCATGATAATACTTTCGAAGGTCTTACGCTGTTTTATGACAGGACGATGGAATATTGTGACCAATATGAAAACAATGCAGAGCAGATTAGGAGTTTTGACAGCATGTATGTGATGCATACTTATACGTATCTGAAACAGATAAGCTGCAACACAAATCTGAATTTACAACAGAAAATTGATTTTATGAAAAAAATCGGAAGTGAAAAAAAATTATTAAGGGCACTGGATAATCTGGAATTAAAGGGAAGAAAGAAAATTATAAGATATTTGATAAAAAACAGTAAATATTATTTTATCATTTTGATATATAATTCTGTAAAAAAATTAAAGAAATGATGAGGGATTATGGGCGGAGTAGATAAGTTAAAATATAAGATAGAAGATCATATGCTGTTAGGGTCCGTATATGATAACATAATGATGAAAACAAAATACAGGAATAAGAAGTTATCTTTTTTATATAATGTAATGGTGGCGCAAAAACACCGTATGTTATATTATAAACAGCTTCGAAAAAAGTATTTGAACAGATGTACTGCAAATCCTGTCTGGGAGAAGCAGCCTAAGGTAATAAATAATGATATAGTCTGGTTTTGCTGGCTGCAGGGAATAGAGAATGCTCCTGAACTGGTCAGAAGATGTCTGGAATCTTTACAAAGAAATATACCGGACAAGAAGATCATTATAATAGACAGCAGTAATTTAACAGATTATGTTAACATGCCGGACTATATTATAGAAAAATGGAAAAAAGGGATCATAGGAAATGCTCATTTCACAGATATGGTACGATTAGAGCTGTTGATCCAAAAAGGTGGGTATTGGATAGATTCTACAGTGCTGTGTACAGACAGCAGCATGCTGGATATCATAGATAAGCAGCCGCTTTTTATGTACAGTTTCTATTATTTTGGATTTAATCCTGAGATTATGGAGCTGAATAACTGGTTTATTAAGAGTTGTACCAATAACAATATTCTATGTCTTTTGAGAGAATTTTTATATGCATACTGGAAAGAAAAGAACAGAGCAGTAAATTATTTCATGACGCAGCTGTTTCTTACAATGGCAGTGGAGTATTATGAGGATGAATATAAGAAAATGCCTGTTGTAAGTCAGGTCGATGCACATGTTTTAGCGACATATATAGGAGATCCATTTGATGCAGATAAATATCAATTGTTAAAGAAAACAACAGGATTTCATAAACTTAGTACACGGTTTGAACAGGAGCTGATACAGGCAGAGGGTTGTTTCTATGATGTTGTTATAAAACAGGGAAAATATTAGGAGAGAGTGATAATGCAGAACAAAGAAGAAAAAAAGATACCGAAAATCATTCATTATTGTTGGTTTGGAGGCAAACCAATACCGAAAGATTTGCAGGATTGTATTGATACATGGAGTATATTGAAGGGCTATCAGGTAATACGATGGGATGAATCAAACTGCAGCTTTGATGAAAATGAGTTTGTAAGGCGTACTTATGCAGAAAAACAATTGGGTTTTATTGGTGACTATTATAGACTGAAAGCAGTTTATGAATATGGTGGTATTTATCTGGATACGGATGTAAAGGTATGCAAGTCTTTCGACTCTTTGTTAGAGTATCCTGCTTTTTTAAACTTTATTTTTGACTGTTCTGTAGGTTCTGCAATTATCGGTGCTCAAAAAGGAAATCCATTAATTAAGGCATTATTGGATATGTATGACCAGACGACCTTTGGCAAAAATGAAAGTGGAAAAGTTTTTGAGTGGAAAGATGGAAAGTTAGTGGTGGATGGCTATGCTACCAGTAATTATTACTATACATATTATATTCTGCATCATTATCCTGAATTTTTATTGAACAATAAATTCCAGAATATGAAAGATTTTGTTATTTTTCCCAAGGAATATTTTGAGATTGGAACAATAACAGGTAAACATTATGCAGTACATTTATGTGCAGGAGAATGGAGGATCAAGGCAGATACTTCCAAAACATTAAAAGGAAGGATCAAGGCATTGCTGCATAAGAATCCTAAAATATACGATACTGTACAGGTTCTTGTAAGAAGAAGAAGATACAGAGAACTCAAAAAGGAAATTCCATTCTATGGATATTATCTGGCACAGAAAAATCATACACAATTACCTGAACTGTAGGGGCACAAGAGGATTAGTATGGATATTCAGAAATTTTTTGAGTATTTGTTCCACTACATCAGACAGCAGAGCAGAGGAATTTCTGTAAAAGAAATGCTGCTTATGTGGGTCATTTGTGCTGTAGTGTTACATATAATATGCATGCTGTATGCAGGATTTAGTGGAAAAAAAATAGCTGTGCATAAAGAAGTGATACTTGTTTTAATACTGGGTTATGCCTGTTTTGGTGGACAGATTACGCTGTTTAGAAGAGTTGCCGGAAGCAGGGGAACAATATATACTTCGGTATATTTTGGAAATTTACTTGGAAACTGGTACGAAAGACAGCAGTTTTATTATTCCTTCCTGAATATATGCTTTTTTGTTCCATGGGGATTCCTATGGGGCATATGGAGATGGGATGACTATGTTTGGAAGAGATTATTTATGGTAACGGGGTACAGTTTCCTGTTCACTTCCATGATTGAAATAACACAGTTCATAACAGGACGGGGTTTTTTTGAGGTTTTGGACATTATCACCAATGTGATGGGAGGAGTTATAGGATGCATACTGGCAAGTATCTGCATTCCTGTAATGAATTATGTACGTGATAAGCTGACTGAGAGAGGAAGAAAGTTATGAAAAATGAACGTAAAGGTTTTTCTGTTAAAGACATTATAATTATAATATTATGTATTATTGTACTGGTTGTATTAGTAATTCTGTTAAAGCAGTCAAAAACAAACCAACAGTCAGAACAGGAGCAGTTAAGTCAATTGCAGGAAACAATCCAGCAGGAGGGTACCGGTAAAGTTGAAACGGGAAATGGTGGATATGCGTCTGTTTTCATAGATGAAGTAGATCAGACCGGGCGGATGAAAATCAGCAATACTGGAAAAAATGCAGTGGATTTACAGAATTGCAGTATCTGGGTGGATGGAGTATGTATAAAACAGATTACTGATAAAATGGTTTTGGGAGCCAGGGAACAAAAGGTTATTGAACTTGGACAGACTATCGAAGCAAAAGAGCATACAGTAATTTCCATAAAGGATACAAATGGAGCTGTCATCAAGGCACTCACTGTCAGTCAGAATGAACAGGAAGAACTACAGTTTTCTGTTCCCGGTGGTTTCTATGACAATGCAATTTCGCTGGAATTATCTTCTACGGCGGGAAACAAAATATTATACTCTGGATGGATCTGATCCGACTATAGAGTCTGAACAATATACGGAACCGATTAAAATACAGAACAGAAGTGGAAGCGGCTATGTTTATGCACAGAATGAGATGGGAAATTATACTCCTTCAAGTATAGAGATAGGAACTGTTGTAAAAGCAATTTCTGTAGATTCACAGGGAAACAGTGTAGAAGAAAGAACAGAATCTTATTATGTTGGAATAGGAAACAGCAGTGATCTTGCAGGGCTGCCGGTACTTTCAATTTCCACAGATGGGAATAACCTGTTCAACTATTTTGATGGAATCTATGTAAAAGGCAGAAAGTATGATGATGCAATAGCATTGGGGCAGGATACTACATTAACCGGTAATTATTATGAAGATTGGAAAAAGCCGGTACATATTGAATATTTTGAAGGAAGTAAAGATAAGACACTGGAATTGGATGCAGAGATTTCAATACTCAAGGATTATAGTGTAACAGCACCGCAAAAGGGATTCTGCATCACAGCAGATACAGAAAGTATATATGGTGGTTCAACAGCAAGTGAATTTTTTGATAAGTTTGGTTCTTTATATGTCTATACCAACAAACGTGATAACAGTTCTAAAGCGAGAGAATATGCTGCAAATATAATGATTCAGGATTTAGAGGTCGGCAGTGCAAAACTGAATCCATGTGTGGTATTTATTAATGGAGAATACTGGGGGTTATATATGATGCGATCCCCATATAATCAGGCTTATTTTGAAGAAAACTATGGAATAACAGATGAACAGGTTATCTGTTATCAGAACGGATATATGAATAACGGTGATTATCGTGATGCTTATGATAAATTTTATAATGATATTATCCAAAGGGATATGCGTATAGCAGATAATTATGAATATGCCAAAAAAGTAATGGACATGCAAAGTTACATAGATTATATTTGTGTGAACATGTATTTGGCAAATGCAGATCATGGTGATGATGAGTGTGTTGCCTGGAGAACAATACAAACAGGTGAAAATGAGTATTCTGATGGTAAATGGAGATGGATCATTGGAAAAGTCGATAATGCCATGGGAAGCTATACAGAGAATGGAATTACCAAAGCATCTATAGATACCTTCTTACTTTCAGGTGTAAGAGAGGATAAGATGTTCCGTACATTTATACAAAATAATGAGTTTGTAGAACAACTGCAGGATCGAATGGATTATCTGGAGCAGAATATTTTTACTCCGGATAAAGTAGCAGAAACTTTAAAGCAGGTATCTGCCCAAATTGGCAAAGCAGCAACCAGCAGTTATGGACGTTTTTATGCATCGACATCAAATAATTTCTATTCACAGCAAATGGAATATATACAGGATTTCTTCGACAACAGAGGACAATATATTGTACAGTATACTGCCGAGATAAAGGATTTGGAACAACGATGGAATAGTGTGAATACGGCGGATATTGTTAACGATACTGAAATGACAGAAAATGTCACAGAAAATTAGTTTGAAAATGGAGAATGCTGTAATGAATAAGCCAATATATATGGAATATTTGAGTGAATTGATAAATGCTCAGTTAGAAAATAGAAAACCACAGGACATACCGGCACAAATAGATATAGACAAATTAGTACAGATCGCACATGAAAATCATATAGATTACTTAATATTGGGTTCATTATTAAAACTTCCGTTAGGACAGGAGCGCATAGACGAGTTCAGACCATTTATGTTGTATAGTACAATGAAAACATTACAGCAGGTGCGGGAAGTGGAATTGCTTCAGGATTCTTTTGAAAAAGAAGGAATTAGAAATCAGGTACTAAAAGGCGCTGTCATGAAGCATATTTATCCAAGACCAGAGATGAGAGAAATGAGCGACATTGATTTTATGATTTATGAAGACTCATTGGATCATGCAGATCGCGTTATGCAGTCATTTGGCTATGGGCAGGGAAATGCGATCAAGCATCATACCATTTATAAAAAAAATCCGTATCTGGTTGCAGAAATGCACTGGTCATTATATGAGCAGACAGTTGATAAGGAACAGTATCTGTATTATAAAAATCAGTTCAGGGCTGTTCTGAAAGAGGGCAAACAATATACATATGAATTCAGCAAGGAAGATTTTTATGTATACATGATTTCACATGCAGCAAAGCACTTCTATGAGAATGGCTGTGGAATCAGAAATTTGCTGGATGTCTATATATTTAAAGAAAAATATGGACAGGTGCTTGATTATGAAAAGATAAGCAAAGAGTTGGAAAGATGTGGAATAACAGATTTTGAGTACCACATATCCAAACTTGCATATATATGGATGAAACATCAGGAGAGTACTGAGTTTTATAATAATTTATTCCTTTATATGATGGACTGTGGTATATATGGAAAAAGCCAGAATGGAATATGGGGGCAGTTGGCAAAGCAGACATCAACGCATGGGAAAGCCGGTAAATTGAAGTTTTATTTTCCTCCCCGTCAATATATGCAGGAGTATTATCCATTTTTGGAAAAATGGGGTATCCTACTTCCTTTGACATGGTGTATGAGAGGGATAAAGGGATTTAAGAAAGAATCTTTAGACAGAGCAAAGATGGTACAGGATGAAGATAATATTGCCAAAATGGAAGAAATATATGGTGCATTGAAGCTTGACTTTCATAAATAGTATGAAAGTTTTACACTTTTGCTCAAACGCTTGCAGGGGACATAAAATATAGGAGTTATGATGAATATTAAGAAATTGCCAAAATATCTAATTAGAAATTTCAGAGATGGAAAGGGGCATTGGGCAAGGCGTAATGAGGTGAATTTATTTTACTGGGATTATAAGCCAAATGTCGGTGATGCACTGGCTCCTGTTATATATGAGTGGATGCTTGACAGGAAAGGATTATCAGCTAATACCCAAACGAAGGGAACAAAGCATTTATTAACGGTTGGTTCTATTTTGGGACTGTCAGATCAGGATGCAACAGTATGGGGAAGCGGAATACATCTTTTGAGTTCGGTAATTAAACTGACTACAGAACGCAATATAAGAAAGTTGGATATCAGGGCGGTTCGGGGGCCGGTTACAGCACGGATATTGAAAGATATTGGTTATGAAGTGCCAAAAGTGTATGGAGATCCGGCGATTTTGATGCCATTGATCTATCAGCCCCAAAATGCAAATAAGAAGTATCGGTATTCAGTTATATGTCATATGCATACACAAATCGGATGCAGGGAAAATGAGGATATTCATTATATAGATATAAAAACAACAGATTATAAAAGAGTCATTGATGAGATTGTAATGTCTGAACATATCATTTCATCTTCTTTACATGGTATCATATTGGCAGAAGCTTATAGGGTTCCCGCGGTTATGTTGTGCAGTGGTGTTGAGGATGAATTATTGAAGTATTATGATTGGTATTATTCGACGGGGAGAAAAATGATTCCAATGGTAAGCTCAATTAATGAGGGGAGAGAGAGAGAGAGTATGTATGAGATGCCGCCGGTATTTGACGAAATGCAGGATAAGCTGATAAAGGCATTCCCATATGATTTATTTAATTAAGTAATGATAGATGAGGGAGCATGGTTATTAAAATGAGTGAAGGACGTATCCAAAATTCAGTTAAAAATATGGTATTTGGTTTTATGTATCAGATTATGACACTGATTATGAGCTTCGTCTCAAGAACCGTATTCATAAGAACATTAGGAACTGAATATTTAGGACTGAATGGAATATTTACAGATGTTTTATCACTGTTATCCATGGCCGATCTGGGATTTGGAACAGCGATGGCATACAGCTTTTATAAGCCACTGGCAGAGCATGATGAAGAGAAAATAGCGTCTTTGGTACAATTTTATAAAAAGGTATATAATATCATCGCGGTTGCAGTATTGATTCTGGGACTGGCCTGTGTACCTTTTTTGAAATATTTTGTTAATACAGAACAGGATATTCCTGATCTTACAGCCTATTATCTGGTTTCACTTGCTAATGTAGTGATTTCCTATTTATTTGTGTACAAGACTACATTGATGACAGCAGATCAAAAAGATTATAAAATTGTCAATATAAGAATGTGGTTTACTTTCTTTAAGACATTAGTACAGATCCTTGTACTGATATTTACTGCTAATTATATGGTATACATAATTGTAGGAGTATTGTCACAGTTCCTGAACAATTTTATTGCGTCCAGAAAAACGGAAAAAGAGTACCCATATATTAATGACAGGAAAAAGCAAAGTGGGATTGAGAAGGAAATTGGAAAGCAGATTTTTGGTAATATGAAGTCTGTTTTTATTTATAAATTAAGTGGGACATTATTTTCAGCTACCGATAATCTGATCATTTCAATGATTATAGGAACTGCAGCCGTAGGATTATATTCAAATTACTTAATGCTAAGTAATAAATTGCTGTTAATAGAACAAATTGTGTTTTCTTCACTTGTTGCCAGCATCGGTAATGTGATCGTGAAGGAGAAACCGGAGAAACGCCTGCAGATATTTCAATCAATGCAGTCAGTAAGCTTTATTTTTTGTGGTATTATTACCTCTGCATTCTGTTTACTTGCCAGTGATGTAGTTACAGTCTGGCTTGGAAAAGAATTTGTATTTTCAACCGATGTTATTATTGCAGTGACCTTGAATACTTATTTTTCCTGTGTGTTACAGCCATTGTGGATATACCGGGATGCGACAGGATTATACATGAAGACCAAATATATGATGTTGATAGGAGCAGTATTGAATATAGTATTGTCCGTTGTTCTGGGAAATATGATAGGAATAACAGGAATTATTATTGCATCGGCAATATCCAGAATATGCACATATTTCTGGTATGAACCTCAATTGCTTTTTAAGGAATATTTCAATCAGGGTGCATCTAAATATTTCTTATCTATTCTATTGAATGTATTTCTGGTGTGCATAACAGTAATTGTTTTATCAAAGGGATTTGCCTTTCTTAAAGTGTATAGTTGGTATACACTTATTATAAAGGGTATAATCATAGGCAGTTGTTGTAGCGTAATTTTTATTCTTGCATATTGTAGAACACAGGGATTTCAACTTATTATAAATAAGGTGAGAGCAATATTAAGAAGATAATGAGAGCAAGATGGGATAATTGTAGGAGAAAGCATATTTAAAGGGAGAGCAGGATTCGTATGAGGGGTTTAAAAAAGGGCTTTTATATCATAGTTTTCTTTATGGCATGTATTTTGATAAAAAATATCAGTCTGGCAGAATCAGGTATAGCTTTGACAACTGATAATCTAAGCAATATATCAAATTATCAGGAAGGCAGTTATCAAAGCTGGGGAGGAGCATATGAACCATCCAAGGGAAAACTATGCTCAAAATCAAGTTATATTACAGACAAAAATATTTACTATATTGCAGTAAATGATTCCAGGATCAAGTTAACGATATCGGAGTTCAGTGTGGATGGGCAATGGATCAGATATTCTAATGGATATCAGAATGGCAGTCAGTTTGAAAAGCAGGCAGGAACTGCCTATATTAAAATTACAGTTTATAGTGAAGTATGGGGAACAGATGTCAAATCTCTTTTTAATAATGGATTGACAATTGGATTTAGTGATACAGCAATTAAAGAAGATACGATACCAAAAGAGGCATTAAAGGAAGCGGATTTTGATAAAGCAGAAAACTGGAAACCAGGTTGTTATGCAGCACAGACCGGACTGTTTAGTATTGATCAGGGCAAAATTGCCTATTATTCATACTGCATACCTGATTCGGATGTCTATTCTGTGAATTTACCCGGAGGATATCTGAATCTTAACATAGTAGAATTGGATGATAATGAAAAGGTTATCAAAAGTACAGATCTGCAAAGTGGGCAGCATTGGCAGAAACAAAATGGTACAAACAAAATTGCATTAACAGTCAGTAGAAGTGACCAGAAGAATACGTCATATGAGGAATACAAAAATATAATTTCAAATTATCAAAATTTTGGATTGCAGGCATACAATAAATATCATGCAAATTCTAAAATGAAGCAGGTATCTGCCAGTGATTTTGTAAAACAGATGAATGTAGGGTGGAATCTGGGAAATTCTCTGGATTCGAAATGTGTCAACGGTACAAGGGGACTGGATGCTTATATCAATCAGGAACTGAACTGGGGAAATCCTTATATAAGCAAGGATTTGATTGATTATGTAGCACAGTCTGGAATTAATACAATCAGAATTCCTGTTACCTGGTATTATAATACCGGTATTGATGAGAATGGAAATCTGGTTGTAGGTTCACAGTGGCTTGCAAGAGTTCAGGAAGTTGTGGACTATGCAATAGCCAATAATATGTACGTGATACTCAATTCTCATCATGACCAGCCTGTATTATATGCAGGTGTATCAGAAGATAAAATGCAGACAGTGTTAAAAAACACGGAGAATCTCTGGAGACAGATAGCGGATTATTTTAAAGATTATGATGAACACTTGATATTTGAAGGATTCAATGAAATCGATAATCTGGAAAAAAGCTGGAATTATGGAGAAACAGCAGCAGATCAGATGAATCGTATGAATCAGACCTTTGTTAATACGGTTAGAAATACAGGTGGAAATAACACCTATAGAATTTTAATGGTGCCAACGTTATTGGATGGAATTACCAATGATATATTAAAGGCATTTATTCTGCCTTCCGATGTGACAGAAAATAGAATTATAATACAGGTTCATTCATATTCCCAAAAATATTGTGAAGACATAGAAGAAACATTTGCAGAACTTGAAAGATTTTCCGAAGAAAAAGGAGCACCGGTAATAATTGGAGAATTCGGTACGACGACATCTTTTGTCTCAGAAACTCTTCGGGAAATGCATGCATCCAATTTTGTCGCAAGAGCTGCAGAGCATGGAATAAAATGTATATGGTGGGATAATGGTTCGAATTATGCAATTATAGATAGAAGGAATTTGAACAATTCCAATATTGCGATGATAAATGCACTGCTTGCAGGTTCAAAGGGAGTTGCATACCAGTCTGTGGACTCAGGAAAAATGAACCAGGCAGGACAATTTGAATATAAAATGCCTGATTTAAAGACAGGGGCGGTTGGGGTTGCTTACTGGGGAACAATTACGACATCAGCAATTTCCTGGAAAAATTCAGGAACGGGAAAATGTATGATCAGTCTATCGTCTCAGGCAGAAGCATCAGATGTATGGATTCAACGTATTCTGTTCTATGCTGCAGATGGAGCATATATAGAAGGAAAGGAAATACAGAAAAAAGATATATTTGTAGATATACCTGCAAATACAGCATACATCAGAGTGTCATTAAATAGCCCATACAGGAATATATCGTGGGAAAATTATATGGCATATTTACAAAACGGAAAGTTGATTTTAATGGTATCTGATACAGATACTAATAAGTTACAGGCAGTTTCAGTTTTATCAAAGTAGTTCTGATAAGGACTCTTAGATACAGATGGGGGAGCAAACGGCGTGGAAAACAAAATTAGTATTATTGTACCTATATATAATGTAGAACAATTTCTTGAGGAATGTGTAAAAAGTATTTTGGATCAGACATATCAGGATTTGGAAGTTATTCTGGTCAATGATGGTTCTACAGACAGAAGCGGCGAAATATGTGATGAATTGGCAGCTACAGATGGGAGAATTATTGTATTTCATCAAAATAATCAGGGAACTTCGGAAGCCAGAAATACCGGATTAAAACTGGCAACAGGGCAATATATTGGCTTTGTAGATTCTGATGATGTGATTCATCCCAATATGTATGAATGGCTGATGGCAGCATTACAGGAGGAAAAGGCAGAAGTTGCAATTTGTCATGAACGGGCTTTCCATGACAGAAATTGCAATTTTGATGAAATGGATCTAAAACATATCGAAAAGGTAGAAGATAGAGAACAGTTATTTTCCCATTTTATGGACGTATGGACTGGACCCATTAATTTTGTATGGAATAAGTTATATAGGCGGGAGTTATTTGATGGTATAAGATTTCAAAAAGGAATAAAAATGGAAGATATGTTTATTCAGGTGGATGTTCTGCAAAGAGTGACAAAGGCTGTGTGGATAACAGAGGCTCTTTATGGATATCGACAACGTAATGGCAGCATCATGAACTCGGATCATGATGATATCTACATTTATTGGGCGGAGGCTCTTATGCATCAAAGAACAGTAATTTATGAGACGCACATGGAGGAATTAGCGTTAAAAAGTGATGTATATACATTAAAAATGTTAGTCAGACTGCAATATAAAGCTCAAAAAGAAGGAAAAAAAGAAATAAGAAAAAAATTATATCAGACATACAGTAAAAAAATAAAGCTTAAAAAGAGGTGGGACAAGAAGTCCATAAGAGAGAGAGCCCCTGTATATTTGGCAAGGCTTAACTGGCCGTTATGCTATATGTGCATAAGGATAGCAGATAAGAGGGGGTAATTTATGAGAGAGAGCAGAATCAGTGTAGTCGTACCTGTCTATAATGTGGAAAACTATTTAAATGAGTGTTTAGAGAGCATTTTACAACAGACGTATCATGAACTTGAGGTCATACTTGTTGATGATGGATCAACAGATAGAAGTGGAGAGTTGTGTGAGGAATGGAAAAAGAAAGATAAGAGGATTCATGTAATCCATCAGAGCAATCAGGGATTATCAGAAGCAAGAAATAGAGGATTAGAGCATATTACAGGTAAATATGTTGCATTTGTGGACTCGGATGATATTCTGCATCCTCAAATGTATGAGCATTTGGCAGATGCATTGCAGGCGGAGCAGGCAGATGTTGCAATTTGTAAGGAAACCTTGTTTTGGGGTGACAAACCACAATTTAAGTGTGGTGACAGGTGTGAGATACGGGCAGTAGAGGATAAAATACGATTATTAACGCATATGACAGATGATTGGATCACTACGATCGATGTTGTGTGGAACAAACTCTATAAAAAGGAATTACTGGAAGGAATATGTTTTCCCAAAGGAAAATTGTCGGAAGATGTATATTTCCAGATAGACGTATTATTGCGGGCAAGTAAGGCTGTATGGCTGGATGAGAAACTATACGGATACAGACAAAGAACAGGAAGCATTATGCATCAGGATGGAAAAATTTATACAGCATGTGCGGAGGCATTGATCTATCAGAGAAACAGGATATATGAACAAAACATAGTTCAACTGATGCCAATATTTGATTCGTATCTGTTAAGAAAAATTGCACATATGAGGTTAGAAGCATCGCATCAGAAAATGAGAGAAAGTGCAAAAGAACTGAAAGGTATATATCAAAATTTGTATCATGGAGTAGATAAGAAAAGGTTTTCTGTGAAGGACAGGATCAATACATATCTGGCAAGATATATGTGGTGGATATATTGCATAATTCATATTATGCAATAAGACAAAAAAAGTTAAAATTAACATAAACTGTTGCCTTTTTAAAATGTATATTGTAAGATAAAAGTACTATTGAGAGATATGAGGGGAGAGTAATTTAATATGAAACGAAAATTTGGAGGAGTAATTGTAAAAAAAGCAATTGTTACTGCTATGACAATCATGCTGTTAGGCAATTCTGTATTGTCAGTCAGAGCTGAGGAAGTAGTACCAATAACTACGCAGCAGGAAGTACAACAAGAGGAATCTGCGGGAACGAATGGCAGTATGCAGGTTCAGGAAGAACAGGCAGCAGAGTCCGTTCAGGAAGAATCGGTAGAAGAGTATGCAGAGGAACAGATTCAGGAAGAACAGAGTGTTCAAACAGAATCCGGGGTAACTGCAGAAGAGATAGAAAAGGCTGTAAATGAGGCAGAAGAAGCAGCGTCACAGGCTGTAGAGACAGTAGAGCAGGTAAAGGAAGAGTATGCTTCCATACAGAGTGAAGCAGAAGAAAAGAAAGACGATCTGGTTCAGGCGGCAGAACAGGTTCAGACAAATGCGGATGAACTGGAAGAGGAAGTAAAGAACAGTCTTATTGTGAAAAAGAATGATGACGGAACAGAACAATACGAAGTCATTGTGGGAAATAAGAAGTCAGAGGATGGCACTATAGAGTCTATCACAATGCAGCAATATGTAGATGTACAGACTGAGATTGCCCAATCTGTAAAAGAAGAATTGGAGAAAGCATTAAGTGAAGATGCTGAGGACGAAAAAATAGCAGAGTATGCAGAAGCTGTGAAAGAGGCGGCAAAAGGAGTATACAATGCAGCATGGATGGCAGAACAGGCATACTCCAAGGCAGAAAAGAATTTAAAAGAAGAAATTAAAAAGTATAATGTATATGCAAAAGCATATGGATATGAATTACTGGAGTATAATGGAGAAATTTTAGAATATACACAGGAAGAACAACAGCAACTGCTCGATCAGACAGGATTGAATGAGGATACAGAGGATATTCGTAAAGACCTTGCTTCTATAACCGGTACTGACTTACAGGAACAAAAAGATGTGATAGAGCAGGCGAAAACAACGGTAGATGATGCAAAAGAAACATATGAGAATGTTCAGCAGGTGGCAGAAAGCCTGCAGCAGAGTGTTGAAGCAGCGGAAAATGTTCTGCAGGATGAGGATACTGACACTGTGAAGGCAGGATCTGCTGCAATACTTGTAAATGCTATACAGCAACAGATTGAACAGGCTCAAAATGATATTGAACAGGCACAGCAGAAATACGAAACAGCCAAAAGTGAATTAGATGATATTCTGGCGTCAGTAAAGGGCTGTGTACCGAATCTTTCCTCTCTGAAGTTGGAACTTACAAAAAAAATTGCAGCAATGGGCAATGCTAAGAAGGATCTGAATAAGGTACAGGAAAGAAAAAAAGCAGCAGTAAGTTATTCTAACTGGGCAGACCAGTTGGTAAAGGCAGGTCACGGACAGATTACAATGGGAGTATATGGACAGCTAATGGGTGACAAACAGGCTGGTTCTGATATTAATGATACAAACGGTAAAGAATTCGATATTGGAGATGAAAATGTTGTAACTCGTGACGAATCCAATTTTGCGAAAGTTTCCAAGGATGATAGTATAGAAGTTCCTTATGAAATATTCAAAGCATATGTTGCAGCTTTATATGACAGACATAATGATAATGGGGATCTGATCTTATATGTTTCATCAACTCAAAGAGATGGTCTGGGCATTTCTACTTCCGGGACGATGAAAGAAATTTATTGGCAGTATGATCCGGAAACCAGACAGATCATACCAGACAGTATGTTTGTGAAGACATCAGAAACGGATGCATTACCGGAATGGATGACCAGAGAGGGCAGTATTTATTTTAAAGGTTATACATTTAAACATGAGAATGATGGAACTTATCATATAGATGGCCATCTGTGTAAAGCGAAAAAACCAGAGACTCCGGAGGAACCGAGTACAACCCCGGAGGAACCGAGTACAACCCCGGAGGAACCGAGTACAACCCCGGAGGAACCAGGTACAACACCTGAAACACCAGGTACAACACCTTCATCAGAATCAAGCAATGACAACACAGTGATCGATGAACCGATTGTTCCATTAGCAGATGAAATTACTGTGATCAATGATATAGAAGTTCCTTTGGAAGAATCAATATCATCAGACGTTGTCAGGATTGAGGAGGAAGAGGTTCCTTTATCTGATTCCGTACCAAAGACAGGAGATGAATCCAGGAATGCATTACCATTCTTGATCATTAGTTTAAGTGCAATTTCAGTCTCTCTTCTTTCTAAATTCAGAAGAAAAGATAGTTAAAATGTATTAAATACACGAAAAATTCAATAAACAGTACCAAATTCCTATATACAGTCGGATTTTTACATCATATAATGTAGTAGAAAAGAGAAAAAGGCAAACTTATCGAAAGATAGGGACGCAAAGCCAAGGGTCTAAAGTGAGAACACAATGACAGCCGGTTGCCGAGAATGAGGAATTGAGTCTCGCTTTGCGTTTATATGCGAAGCGGGACTTTTGTCGTTCTTGGGATATTTTCTAACGAGGATATAATCCTGGCAAAGAAAGGAGCACCAAGAAAATGATGGATGTAAGAGGAAGAAAAGGGAGAATGGTAAAAAGGATTATTGTATGGATGCTGACACTTATGGTAACGATCATGAGTATAGCTCCAACTGTAACAGTATACGCAGCAGAGAATACGCAGAGCGTTGAAAATGTGGACTTTTCAGATTTTTCCAATTGGAGGAGCGGTTGCTATAACTGGACGAATGGAAAGTACATGGAATATGACAGCAGACTCTGTTTAAATGATTATTTGACATTTAGTGGGAATACGTACAGAATACATATTACTGATACCAATTTCAGAGTACTGATCAGAGAATTGGGAAGCAGCAAGAATTATATAAAATCAAATACGTTAGAAAATGGTGATATTTTTACACCATCTAATGCAACCAGATATTTAGCTATTAGTATTTACAAAAACAGTTGGGAAGCAGGTCTGAACTATGACGCATATAAGAGCAGATTTGCAAAAGGATTTGTTGCAGAGCTTATCAGTATCAAGAATACAGAATCGGATTCTTCTTCATCAGGAAGCGGCAATTCCTCATCAGATACGATAACATCAGGTGGAAGTACAGCAGAAACATATTTTAATATAGATACGTTAGATTTGAATGATTTTTCCAATTGGAGAAGTGGATACTATAGCTATATGAATGGGAAATATGATTCCGGTATGACAACAAGAATCTGCTTAAATAAGTATGCTACTTTCTCAAAATCATCTTACAAAGTAAGCATTACGAACACTGATTATCATGTCCTGATCCGTGAAATGGACTCCAACATGAAATTTGTAAAGTCCTGTAATCTGGAAGATGGGGCAACTTATACACCTGGTACATCAGCTAAATATCTGGGGATCAGCCTGTATAAGACTGGTTGGGAAAATACATCTTATGATAAGCTGAAACAGTTATTCGCAAATGGAATGGAAGTAAAGATCACAGATGCCTCTGTAAAGCAGGATGAAAGTGATAGCAACACCCCTGATAAAGCTCCAAGTGTTACACCGGCTCCAAGTGATGATGAAAAAGATGGAGCAGAAGATGAAGTTTATAGTATTTTGGCCAAATTGATCACGACAGGAAATCAATCAAAGATTGATGTATCTTCTTATAATGTTTTATACACGGATTTCTTTAATGAAGTAATTCCAAAGTTTAAGAAAGATTATGAAATAGAGCTATCCAGTGGTATGCGTTTATACGCAAATGCCACAATGCAGGGCAAATATATTCAGAGTGTCTGGATAGAAAATTTAGACAGTGATTATCTCAAGAGACTGGATCATGTCAGGAAATCCATAGATGAGTACCTGGGGATGACTGATGCACGAATGAGTGATCTGGAGAAAGTGCTCTTGGCACACGAATATATCATAAATCATTCATACTATAAAAATGACAATACATATTGCCATTATCCCGCAGGACCGTTAGGAGAAGGATATGGTGTGTGTGATGGGTATGCGCTGTCAATGGCTTTGTTGCTGAAGCAGGTAGGGATTGAAACGAATGAAGTGAGAAGTTCCAGTATGAATCATGCATGGCTGTATGTGAAGCTGGATGGAGCATGGTATCATATTGATCCGACCTGGGATGATACACAGAAAGGCACCAATGAACAGTATATACATCGCTTCCTGATCCGTAATGATGAAGAATTCCGTACCATCTATGCAAGCAGAAATCATTATGGCTGGGTAACTTATGATAGCACAGGTGCTACTTCCAATACTTCAAACAGTACAAAATATACAGACTGGTTCGTACATGATGTAGCCGGAAGCATGTATTATAATAATGGAATGTGGTATTATTGGGATATCAATACAAACTCAGTTATGTGTTCAACGATTGAGGGAAATGGAACAAAAGTAATCGTGGATGGATCAGGAAAGGATCAGATCAAATTAAAAGGAATAGAGAGTGGCTATCTGATCTATACAATAGGAAATACACAATATACGAAATCTTTATAAGTTAACTTTTATAACAGGAATAAAGTGTGGTATAATCAACGTACTACACTTTATTTTTATTTGCGCACAATGGCAGCGTTGCCGTTCATAGGAGATTGGATTCTATGGAAATATCTCTGGTGAGGCACAGAAAGGAGAACAGGATGATAAGATGCGTAAGAAGTACAGGAGTAAGAATTGGCAGGCAGTTAGTGGTATGGACACTGGTAATTATGATGATTATGAGTATAATACCAACATTGCCAATACATGCAGCGGAAAGTATACAGAAAGTTGAAGATGTAGATTTTTCTGATTTTTCCAACTGGAGAAGTGGATGTTACAGTTGGACAACCGGAAAGTATATAGGATATAATGCCAGACTATGTTTAAAAGATTATGTAACATATGGTGGGAGTATCTATAAAGCTCACATTACAGATACTGCTTATCGAATATTGATCAGAGAATTGGACAGCAGTAAGAACTTTATAAGAACCTGTATACTGGAAAATGGAGAAAGTTTTACTCCAGGGAGTGAGACAAAGTATCTGGCAATTGGGATTTATAAGGAAACCGGAGAAGCAGGTTTAACTTATAATACGTATAAGAGCAAATTTGAAAATGGATTTGTTGCGGAACTGATCAGTACCAAGAATACGACACAGACAGGGGGCAGTTCACAAGCAACGTATTATAATATTGATACATTGGATCTGAATAATTTTTCAAATTGGAGAAGTGGTCATTATGATTATGATACGGGAATCTATAATTCGAAAATGACAAAGAGGATATGTTTAAACAAATATGCGACATTTTCCAAGGGAGTATATAAGATCAGCATTAATAAACCAGAATATCATATATTGATACGTGAAATGAATTCCAGCATGAAATTTGTAAAATCCTTTAACCTGGCAGACGGACAGATTTATACACCAAGTACTACTGCCAAATATCTGGGGATCAGTCTGTATAAGACCGGGGAAGAAACCACCTCTTATGCAAGTATGAAGCAGTTATTTGCAAATGGGATTCAACTGAAAATAAAAGATAATACTATAAATAACAGTGTAACATCGGCTGATAAGGTTTATGAAATATTGGGAAAGATGATCACGACCGGTAGTATGTCAAAAGTAGATGTATCTTCCTATCAGCTTGAATACACCATCTTTTTTAATGAGGTGATTCCAAAATTCAGTAAAAACTACGAGATAGAAAAAGCCAGTGGAAAAAGATTGTATGCGAATTCATCCATACAGGGAAAATATATAGAGTCGGTATGGATAGAAAATATGGACAGTAATTATGTGACGAGGCTTGGCAAGGTAAGAAGATCCATAAAGGAATATCTGGATTTGGCAGATAATAGAATGAGCAGCATTGAAAAAGTACTATTGGCTCATGAATATATCATAAATCATACCGAATATAAAAATGATAATGCATATTGCCATTATCCGGCAGGACCGTTAGGAGAAGGATATGGTGTGTGTGACGGGTATGCGCTGGCTATGGCACTGCTATTAAAGCAGGTTGGAATTGAAACAAACGAAGTGAGAAGTTCCAGTATGAATCATGCATGGTTATATGTGAAACTGGATGGAATGTGGTATCATATAGATCCAACATGGGATGATACACAAAAGGGTAATAAAGAACAGTATATACATCGGTTTCTGATTCGAAATGATCAGGAATTCAGGACTATTTATGGAACCAGGCCTCATTATGAATGGACGGTTTATAATGATTATGGTTCATCTTCTGTTACATCGACCAGTACAAAGTATGTTAACTGGTTTGTGCATGACGTAGCAGGAACCATGTATTATTATAATGGAATGTGGTATTATTGGGATATGAGCACAAATTCCATTAAGTGTTCTACTATTAGTGGAAACGGAACGAAAGTCATTGTGGACGGATCTGGGAAAGATCAGATTAAGTTAAAAGGAATAAAAAACGGTCAGATGACGTATTCAATAGGAAACACACAGTATACAAAATCATTATAAGAGATTTTTGATTGAGGGAGGAACTACGATGTCTGCTATATGGGGTGCTATTGATCTCTCCGGTAATACAATAGGAGAAGAAATCAAAAAAATAATGAGAGGAGCCTTTACACATTGTCGAATCGACAGATATGAAGAAATACATAAGGATAATGTATACATGGGATGCGGTATCCAGTATTTTGTCCCGGAAGCAGAAAAAGAGCAGTTGCCATATGGAAATGAAGGGATTTATTTTACTGCGGATGCAGTCTTGGATAATCGTAAAGAACTGACTGATAAATTAGGGATTACCGCAGATTCGGACCAGATGCCGGATGGTGAGATACTGTTCATGGTATATAAACAGTTTGGAAAGAAATGTCTCAATGACCTGTTAGGAGCATATTCCTTTGTATGGTATGACAGAAAAGAGAATAAAGTTGAGTTCATAGCAGATGCGGTAGGTAATCGGTTCATTTATTATACACGAGTGAAAGATACGATATATTTTGCCTCTTTAATGGAGCCTTTGAGGACACTGGTATGCGATAGGAAGCTTAATGACAGGTGGATAGCAGATTTTCTGGCAATGGATCATTTATTTATGGTAAATGAAACAGAAGAAACTCCTGTAAAGGATATCTATAGAATTGCACCGGCACAATATATTGAAATTACGCCAAAGCAGATAAAAAAAGAAATATACTGGAAGCCGTTTGATGATTATAAACCATATCCGAATAAGTCTGATGAGGAATTTAAGAAGGAATTTCGTGAATTATGGGATCATGCAGTAAAAGATGTTATGCGTGGTACCGGAGAAACTGCCATTATGCTTAGTGGAGGATTGGATTCTACAGCAGTAGCGGCAGTAGCAGCCCCCTGTTTAAAGCAGCAGGGTAAAACTTTATACTCTTTTACTTCTGTGCCTATGGGAGGGTATCAGAACAGGGAAGATGAATATTATGTGGATGATGAAACAGAGGATGTGAAGAAAACCGCACAATACTATGGAAATATAGAAACAGATTTTATAGATCTGGATGGAAAAACACCATGGGAGCTGATAGATGGGGAATTCCAGATTCAGGAGATACCCTTTAAATCCATTCAGAATTGTCTGTGGCTGACGGAAGGGATGAAGCGCGCATATAACAAGGGTGCCAGACTTATGCTGTCTGGAAGTTATGGGAATACGTCTATTTCATTTACTAATTTAAATGTATATATGAATACCCTGTATCATGAACATAAATATTTTAAACTTCGTAAAGAGGTGCAGAAATTTGCGGATAATATGGGATTTTCAGCAAAATATGCATTACACCAGATCAGAAATGAGAATAAGGAAGTTTATGAAGAAACGACGTATCCATACGGTAATTCCTATATCAGGAGAGATTTGGCACGGCAGTTGGATTGCAGAAACAGAATTGATAAATTCAATAAGGACAATGATCATAATTTAAAGACGTTTGAGAGATATCGCCATTTAATGGTAAATTATCTCGCAATGCGGCAGATTGGAGAGTTGTCCATGAAGCGAAGCATTGTCACAGGTGTATTATTGCGGGATCCAACCAGAGATAAACGTATCATTGAATTTTGTATTCATTTGCCTATGGAACAGTTTTGCAAAGAAGGAATTGACAGGAGACTTGTGAAAGTATATTTAAAAGATATCATGCCACAGCATGTGTTCTCTTTTTCAAAACAGGGGAGACAAAGTGCAGATCTGAAATACCGGATGGAGAAGCATTGGGATAAGATACGTCTGGAATGGCTCGCAGAATATGAAAAATACAGTGGAAGTAAATATGTAGATACTATATATGCCAAAAGACAATTAATAGAGCAGACACAAATAGATGGCTGCAGTGTGTTTGATCTGACAAGACATATGTATACGTTATTGGTATTGAAATATGAAAATGCAGTGCAGAAAGTCAGCTTGGATGAGCCGGATAAGGCACTGATTTCTATTATCATTCCTGTTCATAATTCAGAGAAATATTTAACACAGTGTATTGACTCAGTCAGGGAGCAGACTTATACAAATCTGGAAATCATACTTGTGGATGATAATTCATCAGATGGAAGTGAAAAGTTATGCGATGAATTTGCCGGACAGGATGCAAGGATCCGTGTACTGCATAGAAATTATAATTGTGTTTCTGATGCCAGAAATGCAGGATTGGAGATTGCAAAGGGAAGTTATATCGGATTCGTTGACAGTGATGACTGGATAGAAGAAGATATGTATGCCAGACTTTATGAAATCATAAGAGAACAACAGGCAGATCTGGCGATTTGTGGATTCAAGAGAATATTGGAAAGTAAAGTACAGGACTATGCAGATGGTCGGGTGGTTACATTATATGGAAATGAGATAATCGATACCTATGTGACGGGGAATAATCGCTGCCTGTTTTCACCGGCAGTATGGAACCGACTGTATCGAAGAAAAATCATAGGAATGACGCGTTTTCCTGACCTTCATGCATATGAAGACAGCGTGTTCAATGATCTGGTAATGCTTCATGCTCAAAAAGCAGTATACATAAACAGGACATTTTATAATTACAGAATCCAGAAATCCAGTTTGTCACATCAGGATATAAATGACCAAAATATAGATGAATATATTTCCTCATGGAGAAGCAGAGAGAAAAATATAATCAGTCATTTAAGGAAAAGCAGTCAGGACAGACAGTATTTCATTTCTTACTGTTTGTTGTTGGATATGTATTGTAAAGGTAAAAGAACACAGAAAGAAAACAGAAAAGTCAAATGCCTGAAGGATGAACTGCACAGAATTCGCAAAGAAGCACGGAAGGGAATCAGACAAAAAGAAGATATAAGACGTAATGAAAAATTCCAGTTGTTATGTTCCACCTATACGGTTGACACCTATCTGATAATAGAAAAGGCCAGAGCGTTTTATCATAAGGTAAATCTAACAAAATCTAACAAATAGCTGGTAAACATTGTATCTTGATATAATGTGTATATAATATGTATTGTAAAAAATATTGAAGGGAGTAGAATATACTATGAAAAAGAATTGGATGAATGCAGAAGTAGAAGAATTATCTTTACAGATGACAGAGAATGGTCAGTCTCCAAGCGATAACTTTGATGACGTTTGGGTTCAGATCGGTGGAAAGTGGTATAGACCAGGTGATGGTATCGATACAAGCACAAACTAATCTGTCAGAACAAGATATGTGGAAAGGGCTGGTTTTTATCAGCCCTTTTTGTCAAATATGGATATATCAACAGTTATATGGGAGAGAGAATGTTTTATTATAAAATATATGGTATGACAGTGGAATCGGATATAGAATTGCAGGAAGCATATGGATATGAAACAGATGGTACACCGCAAATTCATATTCACTATAGTGATATGGGAGAAATATTAAAGGAAATAGAGTCTGTAATTGCGGATAAACCGATAAAAGGATATGAAGATGAGCAATCATGGACCGTATTCGATATAAAACGTTCTCAAAGTGTACTGTATTATAGAAATGTAGGGCTGTTTCGTATATCACATGGGAATTTAGTTGAATACATGCCTATGATGGATGTATTCAGTCCGATGTTTCGGCAATGGATACTGAATATGTCTCTGGCAATTATAAAAATACAGCGGGAAGATATTATTATTCACGGGAGTGGACTGTTGATGCCGGATGCCGATAAGGGATTTATTATCAGTGGAGACAGTGGCAGCGGGAAGTCAACTTTAGCTGATCATTTGTTACATAAAGGTTTTAGATTTGTAGCAGATGATGTTGTAGCTGTGGAATTTGAACAGAACGGAATATGGATAGAGGGAGCATATCCGACCAGAAGACTGTGCAACAATGTGGTGGAGCAGCAGAAGCTGGATAAATCCCAATTACTTTTTATCAATGATGGAAATAAGGAAAAGTATATTCTGGATATGCATGATGCATATTATGGAGAGATTTCAAGACCTTTAAAAGCCATTTTCGTGATCACACTTGGTAATGAAAATGATGAAGTCAGATTGATAGAACATAAAGGCAGTGAAAAATTGAACTGGATCAGCAGTAATATGTATCGGAAAGTAAGTTATCAGGAAATGGGAATAACGCCAAAGGTATTTTCAAAGTGTCTGAGTATTGCACAGAAAATACCGATTTATGAAATCAGCAGACCGGTTAATAAACAGACAGTAGAAGAGCTGGCAGATATTGTTTATAAATTGATGGATGAGATTTAGAAGGATAATAAAAAGATTGCCGCGATATGTCGTGGCAATCTTTTTAACAGTTATGTAATTCGATAAAACCATTCTGCTGCATCTGCAGTAAAAAGTTTTGAATAGATGCTGTACAGGTAGTTTCGTCAACATCATATATGTTCATTAATGAGTCCCTGATTTCAGAAATTGTTACATCGTTATCTAACATGTCCCAGATTTCATTAGCAGAACCTTTTAGTAAGAAATACTTTCCGGTAGAAAAATCAATCATTACCTTCTCACCTGATAAATCGGTTACATCCAAATGCTTAATAAGATGTACGGTTGTGTTATCATTCATCATTTCCTTACTCCTCTTCTCTCAATAATAAAATAAACGACCATAACCTATTATACGGTCGTGATATGGATAAGTCAATTATATTTTGGGTAGAAAAATAGGAGAAAAGGTACAGGAAAGAGTGGATTTTTTTGGAAGATATTGATATACTTAATCCGTTAAACTATAAAGTAGCAATGTAATAAGGAGAGCATACATGTCACGCATAGGTAATTATCTCAGATACAATAATGAAAAATGGATGAGTATCAAGATTTATATTTATACATTATTTTACCGTTTGTGTATTTTATGGATGCCCAAACCAAAGCTGGAACGAATGATGGGAGAGCGGGGAGAAGAGTCTCAGACAGAAGAAACACTGGAGAACCTGAAGAGAGCGATGAGGATCAGTACTCATGTGAACAGGATTACGGAACATACCGTATGGGAGAGCAAGTGTCTTGTACGTGCCATGACTGCGAGAAAGTTACTAAAAGAAGAAGGCATTCATTCTACTTTATATCTTGGAGTAGGTAAGGATGAAGGAAAAATGATAGCTCATGCATGGCTTCGATGTGGTCAGATGTATGTGACCGGAGGAAATGGCAAAGATTATGCCATGGTGGCTAAATTCAGAAATTAATAGAGCGTTGATTGAGGGAGAGCAAATGAATAAATTAAGGAAGTTGTGGAGCGATAGAGGCAATCAGTATCAGTATGCAAAATGGCTGGCTCAGTATGCGAAACCCTATACGGGCAGGATCACACTTATGATGTGCTTTAATCTGATCTATACTGTAGTCAGTCTTATCATGGTCACTTTAACAAAAAGGATCATAGATAATGCAACAGAAGGAAATCCCTTTGTAGCGTTGATCGTTGGTTATCTGCTGTTAACACTTGGATTGCAGGTTGTATCTGTTATAAGTACACTGATGAATGCAATGTTGACTGAGCGGTTTTCATTTGGAATACGGAAGCAGATCTATGAGAAGATCATACGTTCTCACTGGATGGATGTGAAAAAATACCATACGGGTGATCTGATGACCCGTCTTACCAGCGATGCCGGGAATGTAGCAGATGGGATCATAGGAACGATTCCAAGCATTGTTCAGCTTATCATAGAATTGTTACTTGTGTTCTTTACATTGTTCAGTTATTCTCCGATGCTTGCTTTCTTTGCATTATTAGTAGCACCTGTAGCTGCAGTCACGTCATGGTGGTTTGGCAGAAAATTGAAGCGGTTACAGGTAAAAGTACAGGAATCAGAATCTGCATATCGTTCTTTTTTACAGGAGAGTCTTGCCAATCTTCTGATCGTAAAGGCTTTTGCTAATGAAGAATATTCTACACAGAAACTGACAGAATTGAGAGAGAACAGATTTCAATGGGTATATAAAAGAACGAAAATGGGACTGATCAGTTCAACAGCAATGTCAATGTCCTTTCAGATTGGATATATCGTTGCTTTTGCCTATGGAGCTGTACAGATTTCATTAAAGACGATTACATATGGTACCATGTCGGTCTTTCTGACACTGGTAAACAGAGTTCAGGCACCGGTTATGGGACTGGCACAGCAAATTCCCAAGGTAGTGTCCATACTTGCATCAGCAGGCAGAATTATGGAATTACAGAATATTCCTGTAGAGGAAAGGGAGAAGAGCCCTCTGGAGGTAGTTCAGGTTGGCGTAGATGTAAAGGACCTCACCTTCGGTTATACCAGGGAGAAAGTATTGGAAGATGTATCCCTGAGTATTGCACCGGGTGAATTTGTAGCAATTATAGGTGAATCAGGAATTGGTAAAACAACACTGATCCGTATTATTATGTCCTTTATGAGCAACATACAGGGCAGTGTAACTTTCTATAATGAAAAGGGTGAGACACAGAAAGCGAATGCAGTGACCCGAAATTTTATAGCATATGTACCACAGGGTAATACCCTGTTCAGTGGAACAGTACGTGAGAATATCAGGATGGGCAATCTGAATGCAACAGAAGAAGAGATGTATCAGGCATTGAAACTGGCAGCAGCATATGATTTTGTTCAGGAATTACCCAAAGGAATCGATACTGTAATAGGAGAACGTGGACATGGATTATCCGAAGGACAGGCACAAAGAATTGCAATTGCAAGGGCTTTTGTAAGAAAAGCTCCATTCCTGATATTGGATGAGGCAACCTCGGCATTGGATGAGGCAACAGAACAGGCAGTTATTAAGGGACTTCAGATGCTGGAGCCGAAACCTACCTGTCTGGTCATTACCCACAGGAAGAGTATTCTACAGTATTGTGACAGAGAAATTAAAATCGAAAACAGGAAAATAGTTGAAGAATAAACTAGAGAGGAAGACGCAGAATAAAGCGGCTTCCTTTTTTATATTCGCTTTCGCAGGTTACAGTTCCATTATGATGTTCCATAATTGATTTTACGATAGAAAGTCCGAAACCACTGCTGGCATCTGCACCTGGTGTGCGTGATTTCTGAACCATATAGGAACGGTCAAATATTTTTTCTGTATTTTTGTGTGAGATGCCGATTCCGTGATCTGCAACATAGATGATCAGGCAATTTTCTTCTCTGTCTATATAGGCACCCAACTCTATATAGGGTGTTCCCTTGCTGTATTTAAGAGCATTATTAAAAAGATTATCCAGAACCCTGTGGATGAGGATGGGATCAACAAACAGAGTAATGTTGAGATCATCTGCTATATTAAGTTTTAATTCGGCGTTTTCATAACGGGAGTCTTCCTCACATAAATAGAAGTAGTCTTCCAGAAGAAAGCGCATATCTACGTTCTCCTTATGTACTTTATTATCAGAGGAATCCAGAGAAGACAACAGAAAGATATCGTTGATCAGATGCTCCATATAGGCAATCCTTTTTTGCATGATCAGGAGATTTTCGTTTAATTCTTCACAGGAAAGTTCCGGACAGGATAACATATACTCTACAGAATTGGATAATGCTGTGACAGGAGCACGCAGATCATGAGAAATATTGGCATAGAACTCCAATCGCTGTTTTTCCTGCTGTAATAATTGCTGATTGGCCTCATTCAACTTTAAATTGGCACTATATAGTGCGTGAGACAATTCTTCTACTGATAATTCCGGTTTCTCAAAACAGTTTTTTTTGGCAGACATATGAAACTCCTTATTTAGCAATAAACTGATAACCCTTTGACCAGACTGTTTCAAGACAATTACTGATAGCGGGATAGGCATTTAACTTTTTGCGCAGGCGATTGACTGTTACCATGATCGTCTTTCTGTCAGATTCTATGTATTGTCCCCATACAGCATTTCCAATATCCTCAAAGGAAAAAACAGTGTTAGGGGAAGCAGCTAAAAGATGCAGAAGATCATATTCTTTGTTTGTTAAAGGAATTTCAGTATTTTCATAATATGCTTTGCGTGCAGTCAGCTCCAGACGTAGAGGAGGATATTCTAATACAGAGGATGAAACGGTGGAGGTTCTCTGGTAACGACGTATGAGTACCTGAATTCTGGCTGCCAGTTCCCTCAGACTATAAGGCTTTATCATATAGTCGTCAGCGCCTAACATAAGTCCCTGTATTTTGTCATCTTCAGAATCGCGGCCAGTCAGGAATATGACAGGAGCCTGACTTAACTGGCGGATTTCTGTACAGGCTTTGAAACCATCAGTCCCGGGCATCATAACATCCAGAACGATGCAATCGGGCGTGAAGTCCTTCAATATTTTATAAGCATTTCTGGCATTTGTAGCAGCTTTGACATCATAACCGGCCTGCAGAAAATACTTTGCATTGATCTTTAAAACTTCCTTATCATCATCTACAAGAAGAAGATTAGGCATATTATAATTCCTCCATTTTTTCAGTAATTGAAAAGGAAGTTCGGATGACTTCCTGAGTTGTATCTACTCCATCAGGACGAAGGATCACATAGACAGGAACACAGGATGCGATCTTAAGGCATAGACTTCCTGTCTGCGGAGCATATTTGTTTTCTTTTAACAGATGGCGCATAAAAAGATTGTTGGCACATGCGTGAAAAGCATCTAATCCCTGTAATTTTTGACATTGAACGCCTGTAACGGGAGCTTTTATCAAAATAATCATTCCCCTGATCACTTTTGGGGCAGCATTAAAAATGTCATGACATGGAACAAGAAATTTATCTTTTTCTTCATCAATGTAAATAAGTTGTTCCAGAGAATGACCGGAACGCAGGGCTGCATCGCGGCACAGTTTCTGATAGGGAAAAGCTGCCTTGACTCTGGCAAATCCGGATTTATCATATTCTACCAGTGCCATATCGTCAGCCATAAGCTGATAGCCTCGAGTTAAATAAGCATTTGTAAGAGTAGATTTACCACTTCCGCTTTCACCGCAAAACAGAAATGCTCCATTCTGATCCGATACTGTACTGCAATGCAGGGCTGCTTCATTACGCTGCATTGCAAGCATGGACATGCCCCATCCAAGAATATAGGTGCGAAGATATATTTCATTTCCACCCGGTTTCAACTGATAGGATATTTTATTTCCATTTTGAATAAGAAGATAGCAGGTCCGGTTCTCCAGCCAACTGACATCAGAACTGAAATCATAAGAAATTTCAGAAGAATGTGGAGGAATAAGGCTGTCTACATGATCAGAAGTAATCTCAACATCAGTTGATCCGTCATTACCTGGCATAAGCTGTGGAAAGGACAGATCGGAAGTAAGATTCAGATCATAAATTTTATAATAATACATAGAAAATCCTTTTACTGATTTGTAATATTGTTATGGTTATAGTATAGCGCAAGTGATCTTCCTTACGCAATATATTTCCGAAGGTGGAACACATGGATATTGCAGAAGACAGGAATAACAAAAAAATAACAAATGTGTTAGAAGCATTTACAAAATGAAAAGGATGTTATAAACTATTATGGTTTAAAGAGTGAGTGAATCATTAGTATGTAAGGAAGGATGAAAGATGAAGAAGTACAATAGCCCATTGATAGACGACATGGATGTTAAAGTGGAGAGCGTGTATGCAGGAAGTGGCAGCCAGGAGATTCCGGATGTACCGATCATTCCACCCAAGGATGATCCCGTAACACCACCGGGAGGAGATACGGAGTATACAGTGGATGAGAAGGGATGGACTTCTCATAATAGCGGAAGTCACTCTGAAGGACAGCTCTACGTGCATTATACGGGTACAGGCGGTAAATATTCCAGAGTTTCCGTAGAATATACGACTAACTTTGATATTATCGAAATATGGGGTTATGGTCCCTGCGAAGTGATACAGACCAGTTCAAGATCATTCATAATAAGCAGATCCAATACCTGTGCATTTAACAGTGGGGAGAATCTGGAACTGAAATTTGGTTTAAGATCTAATGTTGAAGACTACAAATCAGAAAATAATTCGCTTGGAGCAGTGGGAGTTTCTTCAAGCCCCAATTCAGGCATATATAAATTTACCATGGTTGGACAACCCAGACTGAGTTAATTTGAGCACCACTTTTAGTGGTGCTCTTTTGAGGTACATTTCATGTTGAAACAAATAAAGACTAAGATTCCATCGACAAAAAAAGCAATGCGATGGATGTGGAAGTATGCCAGAAGGCATATGAAGTCCATATTGATTTATACTGCACTGGGGTTTGCCGGTACGATTGGAGGGCTGGTAAGCAGTCTGGTATCAAAGGATCTGGTTGATATTATCACGGGGCATAATACGGGAGAACTTTTAAAAACATTTGTCATGACAATTGCAGCCTCTCTGTTTACAATGTTGATCAGTCAGTTCGCAAGTTATGTTTCTTCTGTGATCAGTATTAAAGTTGCAAATGACATCAAAGCAGACATTTTTGATGTCATTATGAAAACTGAATGGGAAGAAGTATCCAAATTTCATTCAGGTGAACTGATGGCAAGGTGGAGTGGAGATTCAGCCATTGTATCAAGTGGAATCCTGACACAGTTTCCAAGTTTGCTGATCAGTCTGTTTCGACTGATATCAGCCTTATATATGGTTGTAAAATATGATGCATCTTTTGCAGTCATTGCGTTACTGAGTGTGCCTGTCAGTCTGATATGCAGTCAGAAGTCCCTTGGCAGGATGCAGCGTGCCAACCAGGCAACTTATGCTACCAGTACCAGAATGTCTTCTTTTCAACAGGAGACTTTTACCAATATACAGACAGTGAAAGCATTTGATCTGCTTCCGCAATATACGCGCAGGTTAAGAAGACTCCAGAGTGCATATGTGGAATCGCAGAAAAAATACCAAAAGACATCAAATCTTAACTCCATGATCTTATCTCTGGCTGCCATGGCAACGAATTATATGTCATATAGTTGGGGAATTTACCGGGTGTGGACAGGGGCAATATCTTATGGTACTTTGACTATGTTCCTCACGCTGTCCTCGACTTTAACCGGAGCAATGAATACGCTGATCAAGTTTGTTCCTAATACGGTTGCGCTGGTAAATTCGGTTCTGCGTATTATGGAGCTGGAATCATTACCTAAGGAGGATTACAGTCAGCAGGAGACAGTTCGTAAATTTGCAGCAGAGCATGAAGCTGATGGAGTCGGTCTGTGTGTCAGAGAGGTCACCTATGCATATGGCAAAGGTGAAAATGTTCTGGAAAAGGTATCTTTTGAGGCATATCCTCACGAAGTGATCGCGTTGGTAGGTCCATCAGGAGAAGGTAAGACTACAATACTCCGTTATCTGTTATCCATTATCCGTCCTCAGTCAGGACAAGGTTATCTATGTCAGGGAAATAAAAGGACAGAGATCACGCTGACTGCTTCTGTTCGTCAGCTTATGGCATATGTTCCTCAGGGCAATACCATGTTCTCCGGTTCAATAGCTGATAACATGCGTAATGTAAAAGAAGATGCTACAGATGAGGAAATTATTGAGGCATTGAAATTAGCCTGTGCATGGGATTTTGTCAACAAATTACCGCAGGGCATATATAGTCAGATACAGGAACGTGGTGGTGGATTTTCAGAAGGTCAGGCGCAAAGACTGTCAATTGCCAGAGCATTACTGAGAAAATCACCTATATTGCTGTTGGATGAGGCAACTTCTGCACTGGATATGCATACGGAGAAGATGGTATTACATAATATTATGCAGGATGAATATCCAAGAACTACGGTAGTAACAACACATCGTCCTTCAGTCCTGCGGCAATGTAACCGTGTATATTCGATTCATAACAGACAATGCCACAAACTGACAGAAGAAGAAATAAAGGAATTAATAGAAGGATAATTTTACAGGATATTTTCATCAATGAATTTTTGAGACATTTGTGCTGCGGTGATATCAGGGGTACAGCACAAGTTACCAAGGACTATTTTGCCTGCCAGGGTTTGACAGACCTGGAGATTTTTTGACATCATGTCATGATTCCATGACGGAGTAAGACAACGGGCGGTAAGTTGTATCACACCATCGAGGGGAGCGGAGGCCTGTATGGTGTTATGTTGTCCCTGCCTGAGAAAAATAACGCCTCCCAGTGGGGCAATTTCGTTATGGTAGATATTGGATGTACCACACCAGGGAAGACCGGCAGCGAGAGGAATTCCTTCCGGGGAAAGATAACAGACGGCAACATCACCGTTGAAATCTCTGAAGGGAAAGCCTGCTTTTCTCCACAGGTTTACATGGGTACTTTTGCCGGTTCCGGAAGGTGCAGAAAAAAGCCATACGTGGTCGTGATATAGAATAGAAGCCGAGTGTATGGCAATACGCTGGTATTGCTGCATATAAAAGAAAAAGGCATCGCGTATGGAATACATAATTTCAATACCATGATTCAGGACTTCGTCTTTTATATAAACAGTTGCCTGTTTTGAGTCCTTTTTCAGCAGGTATCCATAGACGCTGGATAAAGGGGACTGATAGATTATATGGTAGGAATCGGTATTCTCATAAATATAAATCAGTTCTGACTGGATCAGCAGTGTTCCGTGATCTGTTCCGGCAGGTACATCTTTAATGAGATGTATCCATATCTGAGGTTCTTCTGAGCTGGAAATCTCAAAATCTGCCAATTCAGGATGCAGATATTTATCCTCTGCTTCAATCCCAAGTAATAGTTCTGCAATTTGATATTTGTGAATTTTTTTCATAATTAATTATCCTGTCAAAAAGGTTCTGTTAATAGTTTTCGGGCACGTAGCTGCATCAGAAAGGTATCCAGATCCTTTCTCAGCAGAGCCATTTCTTCCCCTTCTCCGGTTACTTCATATTCAGTTGCCATCCGTTCCAGAAGCTGGGCGTAGGTAAGATCTTCCTGCAGTTGATTGCATAGGAAATAACCGGTATCGTTAAGGTTAAAAACGTGATTATAATTTACCACGTTCTGACCGACCGGTAGAATACAATAACCGCCGGCAACTTCACAAACCATATAGTCATCTGCCAATTTCATTTAAATCATGCCCCTTTTTTAATAAATTCCAATGTATAGTATATCATAAATATAAAGAAAAGAAATGATAAAACATCAATGGTACTTAAGATACAATTATTTCTATCAAATTTGTTAGAAATGTTGACTGAAAAAGGATGGAGCGTATAATACATTTGTATAATGAATTAATATAATAAGAGGGAGGAACAAGTAATGAAGAATTGGAATGCGCCTGAATTACAGGAATTGAATATCAATGAAACTGCAAACGGCTTTTTCAATGTTGGCTGGGAAGGACCATTTAATGTAGTACTTGGTGATAGAAATGGCAGTGATAATGATTCAACACCTGATACATTATCATAATTTATAACGTATTTAAGGAAGGGCTTCTTGTAAAAAATGGCAAGAAGCCTTTTTCGATTTTATCGATTACAGAATCCCAAATCAGGAGGTGCTTATGAGCGGAATATTCGGAGTTATGTGCAATGCAGATGGGATGAAGAGTACGGAAAGGGATTTGCATAAACTGAAGAAATGGAATCAGGCATATGGCACAGATGATGAACAGATCTGTCAGGGTGAATATTATGCGTTGGGATGTTGTTATGAAGAAATATCACCGAGGATATGTAAATCTTTGATAATGAAACAACGACAATACCTGTCGGTTATAGATGCACTGGTATATAATCCGGAGACATTGGGAAGTTCAGAGTCTGAAAGGTCAGATGAGGAACTGATCATGGATCAGATATGTGATAAAGGATATAATACGCTTGCACAGATAAATGGAGATTTCAGTGGTGCTGTTTTGGATAAAAAGAAGCAGACATTAACGCTGTTTAGAGATCATTTAGGAGTTAGAACGCTATATTACTATGCAGATGACAGAATGACAGCATTTTCCACAGATATCAGAGGATTACTGGCATTGGAAGGCGTTGATGCGACAATTAACGAAGACTGGATATATCGTACTTGTGCCGGATATTATATGGATGGGGTAGAGGCAACTGAGTATAAACATATTTTTTGTGTAAAACCTTCTTCTTACATAACATTTAGTTATAGTGGAAATAAATTATCCATAAAGCAGGACAGATATTGGGATATAGGGCTGCATAAAAAACATTTGAACTCGTTTGAGGAGTATAAAAAGGAATTAAAAGAACTGGTAACAGATTCCGTTCGAAGAAGACTGTTAGCTACACAACATAAGATAGGAGCAGAATTATCAGGGGGATTGGATTCCGGAGTGATAGATATTATCATAAACAGGCTGGACAGACAGTGTGAGTTTTATTCCTGGTCTGTAGATCCAAAAGAAGTGTTTTATGCAGAGGCGGATGAGAGATTGATCATTGAGGATATATGCAGACAGGAGAATATAGAGTGTCATTACAGTAATCTGAATTCAGATTGGGGGAAAGAAGCTAATATCTACCATTATATGCAAAATCTTGGATTTGAATTGCAGGATGATGAGCCATTAGCATTTAAGTTTGTGTTACCACCGTATATTAATGCCATGACAATCAGTGAAACCGCCGGATACATGAGGCAAAATGGTGTGAAACTTATATTTACAGGTCATGGTGGAGATGAGGGAGTCAGTCATAGATGTAATTTATATGAGTTGTTTTACCATCATGAATATCTGGATTTTATAAAGAATCTTTGGGGACAAACTAGAGGAGAAAAATACAGGTTCTATCATACAATGAAGAATGGATATAGAATTCTGGTAAAAAATAGAAAATATCTAAGAAAACCATTCCGGGGACCTTTTGCTGCACCGGAGTTTATCAATAAAGATTTTGCTGATAAATTCAGGGAAGAAGATATGCCTGCCATGCATTTTGCATATGATCCCATAAAATATATCAAAGAAGGTGGCAGCCGCAACAGACTGGATAATATAGCGTTATTAGGTGCATATAATGGCGTAAGATATGTTGTTCCATTTCTGGACTACAGAGTAGTTGATTATGCGGTATCGATTCCCAGACATTTATATGTAAAGAATGGGAAGAACAGATATATATTCCGGGAGGCTTTTAAAGATATTATGCCTGATTCATTATATTCACTTATGGGAAAAGAAGATAACAGTAAGAAGAATTATCCACCCAAAGAAGACTGGTATACAGAATATGCGCAGATAAAACAGCAGGTTTATAAAAAACTGGACAGAGATTATTGGAGCAGATACCTGAATTATGATGAAATTGACAAATGGATGGAGAAAGGGAAGCCTTCCGATAAGGAAAGACGACAGGATATGAATAAGTTAATGAACCTGCATTATTGTGCAATGGCACAGAATTTAATAGAGAAAGCAAGAAAAGTGCGCTGTTAAGCGCACTTTTCAAATTTAAGATTTTAGTTCTTTTCTTTTCTCTTCATACGAGTGATAAAAACGCCTGCAAATGCAGCAAATGCACCAAGAGCAAAAGGCATAGCAGATGCAGTTGAATCACCTGTCTTAGGAACACTGTCAAGCAAAGCAGTTGCTTCGTCATTAATTGTAGTTGTATCAGCGCCGGCACCATCAGTAATACCATCTGCCAGAGGAGTAGTACTATCAGTAATAGTTACTGTAGCAGCGGAATCGGAGGTTGAATCAGAGCTGCCAGAACCGGAGCCGTTAGAACCGGAATTATTACCACTGTTTGCAACAGATTTTTCAAACTGATCTTTTAAGTCAGTTGCAGTTTTCAGTGCATCCTCAGCTTCAGCGAGATTAATACCTGCGGTATCTAAATCACTCTTGGCATTCTTTAATTTCAGCTCGATCGCATCCAGATTTCCGGAGATCTTATTATTGCTAAGTGAATTATACTGATTTAAAATTTTCTGATATTCATTCCATGCAGCTTCATATCTTGCCTGGGAATCATTCACATTTTCTGTAGCCTGATCTACCATATTTTCAAGAGAACTTGATAAATCCTTTGCCTGACTGATCGTATAATCGAAACGATTCTTGAATGTATCAGGATTTGTTCCATTAGGATCATCCTTTGTAGGATGTACATCCTGACCCATATCTACTTTATTGTAAGTATCTAATGTAGCCTGAGCACCCTTGATGGTTGCTTCCAATAATGTCTTGCGGAATCCGGTAGCTGTCTTTAACTGCTCAGTAGCCTGATCAATAACACCCTGAATACTGCTTACCAAAGCCTGTTCAGCATTTACAATCTGGTCAATTGCACCATTTGCTTCATCAATTTCAGCGCTGCAGCTATCTACCAGAGTCTTGGCAGCTTCAATCTCAGCAGCTTGATCTGCAAGAGCATCTTTGATCGAGCTGTCACTGATTGCATCATAACCATTGGCAATATCTTCTTTTGTCATTGTAAGACCTTCAGCAGCAAGGAATGCATTGTATTCTTCTTCTGTGAATTCAGGTGTGTTATTGTCATCCATAGAAGAATACTGATCCTTTGAAAGTCCATAGAATTTAGCATAGGCATTGTAACGCTTCATCTCATCTGTTAATACTGAGTTTGCAGCATCATATGCTGTCTTTGCTTCATCTCTTGCTGTAGTAGCCTTATCAATTGCAGAGTTGATCGTGTTTCTTGCCTCATTAACATTGGAGATATTAGGAAGGTCATTGACAACATCACCTACTGTCTTGGCAGCATCCTTAGCAACACTGGCTTTTTCAGCAGTGTAGTCGGTCAAACCAACTTTATTGCCGTCTGTATCTTCAACATTAAGAATAATCTTACCATTCTCGTCAATTGTATTGACCAGTTTGGTTTCGTTACCATCTTCATCTGTACTGAGGATTGTGTTGCCTTCTACATCCTTTACGATATTCTGATCGTTCTTTAATAAAGTCTCTGTTGAGTCCTCGCCATTCTTTACCTGGGATGCAGCATCATTATATTTGCCGGAAGCATCACTGGCAATTTTCTCTGCACCTGCAGCAGCATTGGCTGCATCGGAAGTTTCCTTATCTACAGCCTTGGTTACATCTTTATTGATAATATCCTTTGCATCATCAACAACATCATAAGAATCCTTGGTTGTATCGAGCTGACTTAAATCACCGCCCAGATCTTTTAAAAGATCTTTCTGTTCCTCAGTAAGGTCAGTGTCCTTCAGGGCATCATCAATCTGATCTCTGATTGAATCTTTATCAATTCCATTGCCATTAGTAATATCGTTGAAGTCAACAACTGTAGTTTCTGCAGCAGTTACAGGAATTGCCGGTGCGGACAGTACTAACATAGCTGACATAGCAGTTACGATCACTTTCTTGACTATACCATTACCTAAAAACTTTTTCATTTCACTCATTACTCCTTCTCATATATATATACTCTCAATAAGCCTTGACTGGATAGCCAACTTTTACTATATACAATTTTACCTATAAATGCAAACCTTTTTTTGGAAAAATGCAAAATAGCATTAAAATGCATGCAAAGTGCAAAACGGAAGAGTGCAAAATATAAAATAACGGCAAAATAGATAAAAATAACAGGATACATTGTGCAAAATGTCAACATACATAATTTATAAATTATTTATTAATAAGGTAACAGATTTTGGGATATATTACTGTTTACTTTATTTACTTAATAATGCTATACTTATGCCTAGTTATGTAACTTATGCATAACGAAGAGAGATTGAGAGTGATGAAAAGAGAGAGCTAGTTAAAGGGTAATGAGAAATAAGGGGAAATCATTACACAGATTAGGGTATTCAGAAGATTGTTATATAATACAGAATGTTAGAGGACTAAAGTAGCCATTTCATCAGTGTAAATTGCAGGGGGATTGCAGTTTTATTCGTGATGAAATGGTTTTTATTTTATGAAGTGTGATGCAGTGTTATACAGATTACTTCTCTGGGATTGTGAAATCTGGGGATCGCAGCATCTCCAAGACCACGACTTGATATCATAGTAGATAATCCGGAAGTAAAGATACCACTGTCATATTTCGGAAATAATTCCTTCTCATTGGTGATGATACCACCTACAAAAGGCAGGCATACGATTCCACCATGTGTGTGACCGGATAGAACCAGATCATAGTTATAAGGTGCTATTCCATCGAATTTATCGGTACCATGATACAGAAGAATATTGAACATGGATGTGTTTGCGTAATCAATTTTACTTCGAAGTCCCTGCATAGTCAGTCGGAAATCCAATCCGCTCAACAAAATGGAATCTCCATTATGTTCGATTACGGCTGAAGCATCATTTAAATCATTTATATGATACTTTTCATTCAATTCTTTCATTTCTTCCAACGGTGCATCCGAATCATATTCATGGTTCCCATTTACATAATAAATAGGCGCGATATTACAGATTCCTTCCAACAGATCACGATAATTGTCAATAGAGTGTTCTTTATCAATGGAGTCACCTGTGAATACGATCAGATCAGGGTCAGCTTTGCGGATTTTGGCGATCAGTTCTGATTCGTCAGTTCCAAATTCTTTACAGTGAAAATCTGAAATATGTACAATGCGGTATCCGTCGAAGCCGACAGGTACTTTGGAACTTGTGTAATTATAATCGGTCAGAATGAGGGGATTATAAAAGCCGGAAATGAAATAGACAGCTATAAGCAGAAGAAAACATATACCAATGATACGCTTCCTGGAATTAATAAGTTTTAATAATTGATTCATAATAATTACTCCTTGGTATCAATTAACGATTCGTTAATTATAACATAGACAATGAAAAATGCAAAGAAAGGTAAGAAAACAACGATGAAGTACGAGAATGAAATGGAAATTGATGTAGGAAGGTGCTTAAGAGCATTGGCAAAGAGATGGCGCTTTTTATTAGCTATGGCAATCCTGTGTGGAATCGCTGGAATAATCCTGACAATGGAAAAGAAAGAGGATACCTATCAGGCAACATCAAGTGTATATGCTATGTCGGGAGAATCATACAGCAATGCGCAGATGGGCGTAAGTGCCATGAATGACTACGCAGATATTGCAACTTCCATGAAGGTATGTGAACGTGCAGCACTTCTGATGGGAAATGCAAACGTTACCGGTGAGGATATCATGAAGGCAACTTCGGTATCAACGGGCAAAAAAAGCAGCAGTGCAGCAGTAGTTCAGGATTCTACTATATTAAAGATCACATCGGAATATACAGATCCTGTTGTGGCAATGGAAATGTCACAGGCTGTAGCAGAAGCATTCTCCATCGAAATGGAAAATATCCTTGGAACTGATGCAGTCAGAATTCTGGATAAACCATATTCTTATAAAGTATCTTTTGATGCAACACAGCATCAGTGGATGATCAGAATAATATCTCTGGTTGCAGGATTACTGATCGGTGCGGCAGTCGTTGTATTTGGAGAGGTATTTGATTCCAGAGCAAGAACGATCAGAGAATGTACAATGCGAGATGAACTGCCGATTATCGGTGTAATTCCTAGATATAAAGATTAACGAGGTGAAGACTGATGAATAAACTTGATATATATAAGAATGAGAATTACATATTAAATGATGCTTTTGATCAGGCAGTAGTAAATATACATATCCAGAAAGAACAGAATGGGTATAAGACTTACACAATATGTGGATGTGAACCGGGGGATGGTTCTACTACAGTAGCGATCAATCTCGCTGCTGCACTGGCTAATTCCGGTTGGAAAACAGTACTGGTAGATGGAGATATGCGCAAGAAAAATGCATATAAGAGATTAAATGAAGGTGCTACGATCGGTCTGGCTGATTATCTGACGGGACAGGCGGATATCAATGACGTGATCTATGAAACAACAACAGAGATGCTTTATTATATTCCAAGTGGTGAACAGAATAATAATCCTGTACGTTTATTATGTTCCACACAGATGGAGTATGTGCAGAAACTTCTGGCAGATAACTTTGATTTTGTGATTTATGATATGCCGGCAGTCAATGCAGCAATGGATGCGACCGTAGTTGCTGTTAAATCAGATGCCTGTATGTTAGTTGTAGCTATGGGCGAAAGCAGTAAAAAGGGACTGATGAATGCAGTGAACATTCTGGATGAAAAGAGAGCGAACTTACTGGGTGTCATTGTGAACAAAGTTGATCTCGATGAATATAAGAGATATCGTCGTTCGTTTGATTATTTCAATAAAGAAAAGTATGCACAGACAGCCAGAGCGGCATTAAAAGCAAACAGGAAAAATGACAGAAAAAAGGCATAAAAGAGGATGGAAGAGATGAAAAGACTTTTGAAACGGATTGCAGGAATAACCATGATGTGCGCAGTGCTGAGCCTTTCAGTCCAGAGTGTAAAGGCTACAGAAATCGCAGGTGCTGATTCTGCAATTATCAGTGTAGAATCCTATGAAGTAGAAGAAGGAGCATTAGTTGCCGGAGAACAGGTAACGATTAATTTTACAGTTAAGAATAACAGTGCAGTAACGGATGCCAGAAATGTAATGGTGACTTTTGACTCAGCCAATTATGCATTGATGCCAGTCTACGGAGAAGGCAATCAGACATATATCGGAGATGTGGCAGCCGGTACAACCAAGACATTTAGTATGCGTGCAGCAGTCAACAGTGCATATAATGCAGATGCAGCACAGCTTAAATGCTATTTTAATTATGCATCAGGTGCTTCATCCCTGAGCAATGCATCAACAATTATCATTCCTACATATATATCAGGCAACCTGATTGCAGAATCAACAGTAGTAGCAGGAAATGCGACTGTCGGAGTAAATTCTCTGGTCAGTGTAAAGTATAAGAATGCCAGCTCTGTGGACATTACAGATGCCAAGCTTGTGATAGAGGGAACGATTCAGGATGATAATAAAGAAATCGAGTTGCCTACAGTAGCAGCAGGTAAGACATATACAGGCGACTATTATGTAAACTATACAGAGAGCGGAATACAGACATTGAAGATTCAGTATCAGTATACAGATGCACAGGGAAATACTTTTGTCACGGACTGTGGGGAGTATAAAGTCAATGTAACAACAGATGTATCAGAACAGGCCAGTGATGCGGTAGTCAGCAAAGAATCGGGCGGACCATCCAAAATGGTTCAATTAGCGCTGGCCGGTATATTTGGAATTGTTATAGTTGTTGTGGTAGTTTTATATGTTAAAAAGCGCAGATAAATAATTTGTCGAAATAAAAGAGCTTATGAGGGAGGATAATGTATGAAAATCGCGATGATCGGTCACAAAAGAATTCCATCCAGAGAGGGCGGAGTGGAAATCGTTGTTGAAAAACTTGCAGAAAGAATGGTAGCACAGGGACACGAAGTATATGCGTATAATCGTAAAGGTCATCACGTATCCGGGAAGGAAAATGACACAAAGGCGGTAAAAGAATATAAGGGTATTCATATTATTACAGTTCCGACCTTTGAAAAAAAGAGTCTCAATGCTTTTGTATATTCCGTATTAGCGTCCATTCATGCAATTTTTCAGCATTATGATGTCATCCATTATCACGCATCAGGTTCCTGCGCAATGCTATGGCTGCCAAAATTATTTGGAATCCATACAGTAGCAACGATCCACGGACTGGATAGCCAGAGATCTAAATGGGGCGGATTTGCTTCTAAATATCTTCAATTTGGTGAGAAAATGGCTGCAAAATATGCAGATGAATTAATTGTATTATCCGAAGGAAATCGTAAATATTTCAAAGACATGTATGGCAGAAATGCAACATTAATACCAAATGGAGTAGAAAAGCCGGAGTTAAGAGAAGCAAAGCTGATTCTTGAAAGATATGGTCTTAAAAAAAGAAGCTATATTCTGTTCCTTGCCCGGATCGTACCGGAAAAAGGTCTTCATTATTTAATAGAAGCTTTTAAAGACATTGAAACAGATAAGAAGCTGTGTATCGTAGGCGGTACATCTCATTCAGGGGAATACGTAGAACAGGTTGTTAAAATGGCAGAAGATGATCCAAGAATCATGTTTCTGGGATTTCAACAGGGAGCAGCTCTTGAAGAACTGTTTAGTAACGCTTATCTCTATGTACTGCCCAGTGATGTAGAGGGCATGCCAATCTCCTTACTGGAAGCTATGAGCTATGGCAACTGCTGTGTAGTCAGCGATATCGTAGAAAATGCAGATGTCGTAGAAGATAAAGGCGTTACTTTTGAAAAGAGCAATGTTAAGAGCCTTGAAAAAGAATTAAAGAATCTTCTCGAGGATGAAAGAATTGTCAATATGTTAAAGGCAGAATCCAGAGAATTCATCACCAGGAAATATAACTGGGATGAAGTAGTGGAGAAAACGATCCAACTGTACGAAAAAGGGCCGGAGAAAAAACTGAGTGCAAGAGAGAAGAAGAAACGCATCAGAGCAGCAATGGCAAATGGTATGACAGATGAAAAGGGAAAAGCATAATATTAGACAATGAATGTTATATGAGGAGATTTGATAATGAAAGGAATTATTTTAGCCGGAGGCTCAGGAACAAGATTATATCCGTTGACCAAAGTAACATCGAAACAATTATTACCTATTTATGATAAACCAATGATATATTATCCAATGTCAGTTTTAATGAATGCCGGAATAAGAGATATTTTAATTATTTCAACACCACAGGATACTCCCAGATTCAAAGCATTGCTGGGAAATGGAAATCAATTTGGAGTAAATCTTCAATATGCGGTTCAACCATCACCTGATGGGTTAGCCCAGGCTTTTATAATAGGAGAAGAATTCATTGGAAACGATACTGTGGCAATGGTTTTAGGAGATAATATATTTGCCGGACACGGTTTAAAATCACGTTTGAAATCTGCAGTAGAAAATGCAGAAAAAGGAGAGGGCGCAACGGTCTTTGGATATTATGTAGATGATCCTGAAAGATTCGGTATAGTTGAATTTGATGAGAATGGTCATGCAGTATCTATTGAGGAGAAACCGGAAAAACCTAAGAGCAATTATTGCGTTACAGGATTGTATTTTTATGACAATAAAGTTGTAGAGTATGCCAGAAATTTAAAACCATCAGCAAGAGGCGAACTTGAAATTACAGATTTAAATCGTATATATCTTGAAAAAGGGAAACTGAATGTAGAACTTTTGGGTCAGGGATATACATGGCTGGATACAGGAACACATGAAAGCCTTGTTGAGGCAACTAATTTTGTTATGACGATAGAAAACCATCAACATAGAAAAATTGCATGTCTTGAAGAAATTGCATATTTAAATGGATGGATCGGAAAAGAAGAAGTATTGCAAGTATACGAAGTGTTGAAGAAAAATCAATATGGAAGATATTTAAAAGATGTATTAGATGGTAAATATATAGATTGTTTGCATTAAAGAGATATTCAATTGAAAAGAGGATAAAAGAATGAACATTATTGTAACAGGTGGAGCAGGATTTATTGGTAGTAATTTTATATTCCATATGATAAATAAATATCCTGAATACAGGATCGTGTGCCTGGATTGTCTTACATATGCTGGTAATTTATCTACATTAGCACCAGTGATGGATAATCCCAATTTTAGATTTGTAAAAGAAAGTATTACAGATCGTGAAGCAGTATATAAACTTTTTGAGGAAGAACATCCGGATGTAGTTGTTAATTTTGCGGCTGAATCACATGTGGACCGTTCCATTGAGAATCCGGAAGTTTTTTTGGATACTAATATTAAGGGAACAGCAGTATTAATGGATGCATGTAGAAAATATGGAATAAAAAGGTATCATCAGGTATCTACGGATGAAGTATATGGTGATCTTCCACTGGACAGACCGGATTTATTTTTTACAGAAGAAACACCAATTCACACAAGCAGTCCATATAGTAGTTCAAAGGCAGCGGCTGATCTTCTGGTATTAGCTTATCATAGAACATATGGGCTTCCTGTAACTATAAGTCGCTGCTCAAATAATTATGGACCATATCATTTCCCGGAAAAACTGATTCCGTTAATGATTGCCAATGCATTAGCAGACAAACCGCTTCCAGTGTATGGAGAAGGTCTTAATGTAAGAGACTGGTTATATGTAGAAGATCATTGTAAAGCGATCGATCTGATCATCCATAAGGGAAGAGTCGGAGAAGTATACAATATTGGTGGACATAATGAAATGAAAAATATTGATATTGTAAAAATTATCTGTAAGGAACTGGGAAAGCCGGAAAGTCTCATTACATATGTAACAGATAGAAAAGGTCATGATATGCGGTATGCAATTGATCCAACTAAGATTCATAATGAGTTAGGCTGGCTCCCTGAAACCAGGTTTGCAGATGGAATTAAGAAAACGATTCAATGGTATCTGGATAATCGCGAGTGGTGGGAAACTATTATCAGCGGCGAATATCAGAATTATTATGAAAGAATGTATGGAAATAGATAATTAAATCACATGAAAATAACTTTCGGAGGTTGTTATGAAAATATTTGTTACAGGAGTTGCAGGACAACTCGGACATGATGTAATGAATGAGTTATCTGCTCGCGGATATGATGGAATAGGATCTGATATAGCCGAACAGTACAGTGGAATTCAGGATAATTCTGATGTTACAAAAATGCCATATGTTTCTCTGGATATTACAGATGAGAATGCAGTCAGAAATACACTGATCAGCAATAAACCTGATGTTGTAATTCATTGTGCTGCATGGACTGCTGTAGATATGGCAGAAGACGATGATAAGGTTGAGATAGTAAGGAACATCAATGCAAATGGAACACGGTATATTGCCAAAGCATGTAAAGAAATTAATGCAAAGATGGTATATATCAGTACGGATTATGTGTTTGATGGACAAGGAGAGCAGCCATGGTTACCGGATTGTAAAGATTTTAGCCCTCTGAATGTTTATGGTCAGACCAAATTAGAAGGTGAAATGGCGGTAAGCAGTATTCTGGACAAATATTTTATTGTGAGAATTGCGTGGGTATTTGGTGTGAATGGAAAAAATTTCATAAAAACTATGCTTAATGTTGGTAAGACGCATGATACATTAAAAGTAGTAAATGATCAGATCGGTACACCAACATACACACTGGATTTAGCAAGACTGCTTATTGATATGGTAGAAACTGAGAAGTATGGATATTATCATGCAACGAATGAAGGCGGGTATATATCCTGGTATGAATTTGCATGTGAGATCTTCCGTCAGGCGGGTTACAGTACAAAAGTTTTACCTGTAACAACGGAAGAATATGGAATATCAAAGGCAGCAAGACCGTTTAACAGCAGACTTGATAAGCATAAACTGATTGAAATGGGATTTGAACCGCTTCCAACATGGCAGGATGCTTTGAAAAGATATTTACAGGAAATACAGTAATATATGAAAGTTACGATGGAGGACCGTTGTGGATATTTCTATAAGATTAGGAAATGCATCAGTAAAATTGAATACTAATATGTTAATGTGCAAATTAATGCTTTTTTCCATATTAATTCCGGCACGTGGCAGCATTTTAGGAATTACATTTGGTGCCAATCTTATACTTTTGCTTTGTTTTGCAGGACAATTTCTGGCATCGCAAAAATTAGTAAGTAACATTCCAAAATTTTGTCTGGCATATATATTGATTTCACTTTTTGAAATCTTGATCCACTTTTCGGATAAAAGTCTGTCAAATAATATAATTGCAGTTGCCCGGCTTATTGCACCGGTGTATGTAATTTTAATAGGCGTTACAGATTTGGAGAAGTTCAGGAGTATGCTCCAGTTTATTGTAAAGGTATTTACGGTATATGGAGTATTAGGCATTATTGAAACTCTTACACACTTTAATTTTTTTGATGCAGTAACAGGAACCAAAGTTGTATATGAGCATGCAAACGAATTGAGATTTGGACTGGCACGAAACAGAGGGGCTTTGGATGTATCAATAAATAATGGTATGCTCCTGTGTATGGTGCTATGCATTGCGGCGTATGTTCTAATATATTCATCCAAAAAAGAACATAAATTTTATATGTGCTGTTACCTGATTATTTTTATTGACACATTTTTAACTTTATCAAGAGGAATCTGGATGGAGTTAATTGCCACACAGGTATTGATTTTTCTGGCGTTGACATCAAAAGAAAAAAGAAAGATTCTGGCTAAGATTTTTATTGCAATTGTATTGATAGTTGCAGTTTTAAGCATTCTCAGCCCCAAAATCCTGAATAATATAACATATATTGTTCAGGAAATGATGAAATCTATATTTGATGCACTTACAGGTGCAGATACATCAGATACAAGTGAAATGAATTATGGTGTAGGGCATAGATTTGCTTTATGGAGTTGGGTATGGGAAAAAACGCAGGGATATTTAATATTTGGGACAGGATATTCAATTCCGTTTGTGTACGTAGTTTCTCCGACCTATATAAAGGAATCTATTGAAGTTATGTGGCTGTATATGCTGTATCATGTAGGGTTTGTTGGATTATTCGGCTACATTATTTATCAAATCGGAAGTATATGCTATATGATAAAAGGATATGTACTGGAAAAAAATATTTTAGAAAATAAGAAAGTAACATTCAATTATGTAATACTCGTTGCAACGATATTGTATTTTTTTACACAGTTTTCCTGTAGCGCATTTGAAGATTTAAGGTTCTACTATATTATGCTGTCTTTGACATTTGCATATAATAGAATTTTGCTACGACAGAAAAAAGGAATGTAAAGACAGCATTTAAAATGGATAAGTGAGGATATAAAGATAATGGCAAATTCGCGTAGTGAATATGTAGTAAAAAATGCGGCGACGACTGTTACAATACAGCTTGTAAAAAATTTACTGGATTTTGTAGGAAGAATTATTTTTGTAAGAATATTAGGCGCAGAGTATTTAGGTGTTAATAGTTTATTCACTCAAATATTGACGGTCTTATCATTTGCAGAGCTGGGTGTAGGCAATGCAATGAT